>WNFJ01165520.1_pt2 | contig 26305 bp, 20 predicted proteins | sample 5400461 | NCBI WGS metagenome assembly WNFJ01 (sample SAMN13153349, study PRJNA577476) | soil metagenome | isolation source: 115 cm saprolite on Douglas fir-dominated hillslope | place: USA:California | collected 2013-09-17
TCGTCGATGTAGCGACCCAGCGCCTCGCGGCCGTTGCGCTCGGCCTCGAGCACGCTGGGGAGCGCGATCGCACCTTCGGCGTAGGCCTGGAGCGACATGGCGGCCACGCGATCGGCGCTCGCCAAGAGGCCGCGGTCGCGCGCCAGGCGCGCGCGCGCCGCGTGGAACTCACGCCGCGCCCGCGCCACGTCCGCCCCGGCCGCGCGCTGGACCAGCGCGAGATTGGCCCGAGCGCGGTCGCGCGCCGCGCGGGCCTGCGCGACGTCGCCACCGTTGCGGTTGAAGAGCGGCAGGGGGAAGGATACCCCGATCGCCGGCAACAGCCCCGGCGGCCCGCTCGGGTCGCCCTGGTCGAACCCGAGCTGCAGGCTCGGCGCCGCGAACAGATTGCGATGGGCGACGCGAGACTGGCGCTCGCCGCCGCTACGCGGAGCGGCTGGCCGGCGGGCACGGATACGGAGTCGGGCGGAGGAAGCAGCGAGTCCGCGAGCGTGAGCGTCGGCTCCTCCGCCGGATCCCCCATCACGAGCTGGAGTGCGAGCAGCGCCTCGATGGCGCTGAGCGAGTCGCTCGCCGCGGCGTTCTCGAGCTGCCCCGCGTTCACGGCGGCGAGCCGCACATCGAGCTCGCTCACGTCGCCAACGTCGCGGCGCAACTCGGCCATGTGGAGCAGGCTGTCCGCATCGCGGGCAGTGCGGCGCGATAGTCGCGCGTGGGCGAGCGCGGCGAGGGCGCGGGTGTAGACGGTGTCCGCCTCGAACACAATCGCTGCACGCTCGAACGCGAACCCGTAGCGCGCCGCGTCGCGGGCCCAGCGCGCGGCCCCGATGCGCGCGGCGCGCAGCCAGGGCAAGTCGAGCGGCACGCTGGCGAGCAGGTGGTAATGCGGCACGTCCTTCGTGTAACTCGCCGCGACCGACGGGTTGGGGTAGAGCCGGGCGCCCTGCAGCACGCCCGCCGCAGCGGCGGTATCGGTGCGGGCGAACGCGGCCCGGGGCCCTCGCTCGAGGGCGGCGCTGATCGCGGCAGCTCGAGTGGTGGGCGCTTGGGCGAGGAGCGGTCCCGCCAGCGCGGCGGCCCAGAGGCTCGGGGCCAGGAATGGAAGCGAGAGGCGGAGGGACATGGTGACCGTGACACCAAAGCTAGGCGGCCAACCTGTCACCAAGCTGACAGGACGGAACCCTGCTGCGGCGACACGAACGGGGCGCCGACGCGCGCTCCGCGTCTAGCCCGTTTCACCCTCTCGGCGCTCGGCGAAGCGGAGCACGAAGGCACCGCCCGCCAGGCCAACCGCGATCCACACGAGCCACCGCAGAGCCAACGCCATGCCCGCCACACCGACGACGAGCCCGGCACCTGCGAGCGCGGCCTTCCAGATGAAGAGCCGCGTCATTTCTTGAGGAACGCCTGCAGCCCGGCCCGGAAGTCCGGCGTCGTGCGGCTCACGGCATTCACGTCCGCCCCAAGCCGGATGCCCTGCTCGAACGAGAGCCCGTCGAGCTGGTAGAACTGCTGCTTCGTGAACGCGAGCGCCGAGCCGCTCGTGGCCGCGAGCGCCCGCAGCACTTCGGCGGCTTGATCGTCGAAGTCCGAGTCCTCGTACACGCGCGACACGAGCCCCACGGCCGCCGCCTCGCTGGCCCCGAGCAGCCGGCCAGTCGCGGCGAGATCGAACGCGATCTTCTCACCCGTCACGCGCTTGAGCAGCGTCATCACGATCGCCGGCACGAAGCCGCGTTGCACCTCCGGATAGCCGAACGTGGCAGACTCGGTCGCGAGCACCAGATCGCACGCGGTCGCGAGGCCGCAGCCGCCGGCGAGTGCGCGCCCCCGGACCAGGGCGACGATCGGCTTGGGGAGCCGCCGCATGCGCAGGAAGATCTCGCCGAAGCGCAGCGCGGCATCGCGGTTCTCTTCCACGCTCCGGTCGGCGGAGGCCAGCAGCTCGTTCAGGTCCATGCCCGCCGAGAAATCGCCACCCGCGCCGCGCAGCGCCACGACGCGCACCCTGGCGTCGAGATCGGCGCGCTCGAGGACCTCGAGCAGCGCCTCGATCATGAGAGTGTCGATCGCGTTTTTCTTCTCGGGACGATTGAGGGTCGCGGTGAGGATGCCTGCGTCCACCGTGGCGAGCACGCGGTCGGTCATCGCGGTACCTCCACCTCCATACGCAAGAGGGCGGTCGAAAACACCTTGCCCTGCGCATCGGTCTTGAGGGAGACCGTCCCGCCGCCGTCGAGCGCCCCATGCAAGAGGAAGTTCAAGGCGTACAAATTGGGCAGCTCGTAGCGCTCGACCGGTCCCGTGATCATCCCCTTAAAGTGGCGGGCGACGCGGGCCGCGGTCACCTGGCGGACGAGCAGCGGGTAGTCCTCCGGGCGCAGGGCGATCAGACCGACGTTCGCCGTGTCGCCCTTGTCGCCGGAGCGGGCATGGGCGATCTCCACGAGGGCGATTCTCCGCCCGCGCCCCTTGGTCTTCTCCTTCCGGCCGCGGCGCGGCGCCGGGCTCAGACGTCCACGAATTCGACGCATGGCTCCACCATGTGCTTCGAGAGCAGCGCGGGCCAGTAGGCCACGATCTCCTCGGGCTTGGGCCGCCCGCCCGCAAACCCCGTGACGCTCGGCGGCCCGTTCAGGATCAACGGCGCGAGCTCGCGCGTGAACCGCTCCACCGCGGCCTTGTCGGGCGAGCGCACGCCCACGCGGAGCTGCACCTCCGGCACGTCCTCGAACGACCGGCCGGCGCGCGCCAGCGGCCCGTGCGTCGCATCGGCGCCCACAAACTCGGTCAGGATCGCCTCGAACTTGAGCCCTAGGTCCGAGAGCCGTTGGCGCAGAATGCGGTCCGCGGCGCGCGCCTTCTCGTACGCCTCGGGCCAGGCGTAGACGAGCGTGCCCACCGCCTTGTAACCGTAGAAGTAGGCCAGCGACACCTTGAGCTTGTCGGTGGCCGGCTTCCCCTTCACGCCGGACACCCGGACCCGGTCCTTCCCCGCCTGCGCGAGCCGGATCGTGGTGAAATCCGCGATGCAGTCGGGCGTGATGTAGGCGGTCGGGTCGCCCATCTCGTAGACGAGCTGCTCGGTCACGCCGGCGACGCTAATCCGCCCGCCCGTGCCGGGATGCTTCGTGATCTCGAACGTGCCATCGGCGTGGGCCTCGACGATCGGGTAGCCGACGTTGGCAAGATCGGGGATCGTGTCCCAGGCCACGAGACAGTTGCCCCCGCTCGCCTGGGCGCCGCACTCGATCGTGTGGCCGGCCACCGTCCCGGCGGCGAGCAGGTCCCAGGCGTCGGGGCGCCAGTCGAACGCCTGCATCATGGGGGCGAGGGTGAGGCCGGTATCGGTGACGCGGCCGGTGATCACGACGTCTGCCCCGCCGCGCAATGCGTCCACTACCGGCCCGGCTCCGAGGTAGGCGTTGGCCGCGAGCACGCGATCGCGCACATCGGCCAGCGGTCGACTGGTGTCCAAGTTGCGGAGCTCGTGGCCCCGCGCCAACAGCCCGTCCAAGCGAGCGAGCAGATCGTCCCCCGTCACCACGCCGATCTTGAGCTTGCCGTCGAGCTTGAGCCGGCGTCCCAGCTCTGCCACGGCCTGCGCGCACGCCCGGGGGTTCACGCCACCGGCGTTGGCGATCACCTTGATGCCGCGCGCCGTGACGATTGGAAGAAGGCGCTCCATGAGCGACACGAAATCCGTGGCGTAGCCGAGTGCCGGATCGCGCGACCTCTGCTTCTGGAGGATCGACATGGTGACTTCGGCGAGATAGTCCATCATCAGATAGTCGACTGGCCCGAGCGTCACCTGGCGATACGGCGCCTCGAGCCAATCGCCCCAAAACCCCTGACCAGCGGCGATACGCACCGCCCGCCCGCCGCCCCCACTCCCCCGGTTCCCCCCACCTCCCCCGCGGCGCGGCGTCACCGCTGCAGCACCACCCGCCGCACGGCGTCCGGCCCGGTCCCCGCGAGCGAACGCACGCGCAGCTCGATGAGCGGGCCGAAGCCCTCCGGCAACGCGAGGTCGGACGGCGACGGCGCGGCGGGGAGCGGCACCGCGGTGCGCCCACCCGTCGCCACACTGACATTCGCGCCACCGCCGAGCGGCCGCGGCTGCGCGAGGAGGAAGCGGATCCGTACGCTCGCCCGCCAGGGCTGGACCCCGTTCTCCCGCGCGAAGGCGGGGAACAGCTCGACCGTGAACGCGTGACCCCGCAGGGTGGCAGGGACCGCGACGGCGTGCCGGCCGAAGGCGTAATTCAACGCCCCCTGTCCCACCTGCTGGCCCGTCGAATCGAAATCCGTGACGCCGAAATCGGTGAACTCATTCCACTGCTCGCGCGGCATCGTGACGTCCACGACGGCCCGGCTCGCCCAGTCGGGCACACGGACCGTCAGGCTCTCGGCGGGCGCGCCGCGCCCGGCGACCGCGATCGTCCGCTCGGCCCCGACGAGTGTGGCACTCGCCCGGCCGGCCGCGGTCTCGGGCCCGGCGTTCGAGGCCTCGAGACGACCCTCCGCCTCACCGAGCGCGACCGCGGCGAGCGTGGCTTGCACGCTCGCCGTGACGCCGGCGAGCGGCGGCGCGACGACATCGAGCTCGTAGACGCCCGGCACCAGGTCCTCCGCGGACACGGCGACGCGCACAGTGCCGGGCGACGTCGCGCCCACCGACAACACGGAATCGCGCCCGGCGCTCCGAAACGGCGCGCCGTTCGGCTCGAACAGATACGCCGTCGCGCTCTCCGTGGCGGAATCGGGCAGCGTGACGGCGGCGTGAAGCGTGGCCCCCGGGGCCTCGACCTTGAGGAAATAGCGCTGCACGTGAGCGGGCGCGATCGCGCGACGCGGGTCGGCGAGCGGCTGCGCGGCGAGATCGTACGGCACCACGACGGTGTTCGGGAGCGTGAACAGCGCGCCGGCCAGGGTGTCGCTCGCATTCCACGCGGTGACCGTGCCGATGTAGACGCCCGGCGCCGCGAGGGCGGTGCCCTGGTAGCGCACGGGAATCTCGGTCTCGCGCGGGCCTGCGGTCACCGCGGCCGGCACCGTGAGCCAGCGGGCGTTCGAGCGCAGTAGGAGCTCCGCGGCCCGCAGGCCGGCGACGTGGCGCACGTGGAACACCTGCAGCGTGTCGGCGGGCCCGGCGAGCCCCGCGCGCCGGAACGCACCCGAGACGCCACCCGGCGTGCGCACCTCGTAGGCCGAACCCTGGTGGCCGCCCAACAACCAGCGGTAGGCCGCTTCCAGCCGCGGGACCCCGGCTCCCTGATCGAGCACCGTCTCCCCCCGGAATCCGACGGCGGAGGCGCGCAGGGCCTGCGCGACCTCGGCCGCACTCACCCGGCGACCCTCCTGCGCCATCGCGGACAGGAGGCAGGCCGCGAGGCCGGCGGCGTGGGGCGCGGCCATGCTGGTGCCGCCCTTGATCTCGTCGCCGCTGTTCCAGTGCGGCACGGTCGAGAAGGCGACCCCGGGCGCGACCAGATCGGGCTTCGCGAGCTCGCCGCCGCGCGAGCTCCACCAGCCCATCACGTCGGGCGGCTGCGGCGTGCCCGGCTGGACCGGACGCGCGAACACGCTCGGGTAGGACGCGCCCACCGCGAGCGCTAGGTCCGCCGAGGCGGGCAGGCCCATGGTCGAGAGGCCGGGCCCGTCGTTCCCGGCGCTGATCAAGAAGACCACGTTGGGATGCGCGACGAGAAACGCGTTCACCAGCGAATCGATCACCGCGCCGCCCTCGATCTCGTTCCCGACGCCGAAGCTCAGGTTCAAGACGAGCGGCAGGTTGCGCCGCTCGGCGTAGCGCGCCGCGTAGGTCATGGCGCGCTGCATGCTGCCCGTGACCGAGATCCCGCCCCGCGCCGCATTCGCGATCTTCAGGCCCAAGAGCTGCGCGCCCGGCGCCACGCCGTCGAACCCCGCGACGTTGAACAGGCTGTGCCCCGCGGCGATGCCGGCGACGTGCGTGCCGTGCCCGCCGGTGTCGAAGTAGAGGTCGAGTTGGGGCGCCCCGTTCACCTCGCTGAAATTGGCGGCCAGCGTGATCGGCTTCGATCCCAGCGCGATGGTCTCGCGCCCTTCGCGATAGTCGTGCAGCGGCATCTCGTCTTCGAACGAGCCATTCAGATTCGAGTCGATAAACGCCACCCAGCCGTCGGTCGCCTTGACGACGATCACCGGGAAGACATCGGTGTTCGTGCCGTTGCCGTTCAAGTCGGCGCTGGGCGGCTTGCCGAGCGGCAGCTCGCGCAACACGCCGGCATACCACGTGGTCGCAGTCGTGAGCCGGCCGATGCGCCCGGCGCCCGCGAGCGCATGGCCGGCGACGGCGACCGTGCCGTCGCCGGCGGGCGTCACCGGGGCAAGCGCCACGCGGCCCTCAGCCGAGAAGTCGCGCAGCTCGACGATCTTGGGCGCGCCGGTGCTGGTCGTGATGAGGCCGTCGACGCCGGGATCGACGCCGGTGTCGAGGATGGCGATCAGGACCCCGCGGCCGTCGTAGGTGGGATGCCTCGCCCGGAACTGGTCCGCACCCGTGCTCCGCAACGGCATGAGCCCCGCCATGAAGGCGACCGGTGGCGGCACCACCGGGGGGTGGCCCGGCGCGGCGCTCGCATCGGCCGCCGCGGGCGCGGCGGCGAGGCTCGGGCGCTGACGGTCGGGGGCCGGCGCAGTGGCGGGACGGGTGGCCGTGCCGCCGCAAGCGGTGGCGAGGAGGCCCAGGGCGACGAGACTGCGATCGAGCGTCATGGCGTGGGTTGCAGGGTAAAGGACCCGAGATGGGGACCGGTGAATTCGCTCGTCACTTCGAGCAGGAAGGCCAGCGTGTCGCGCGTGTCCTCGGGCAGGACGATCGCATCCACGAAGCCGCGGGCGCCCGCGAACCGGGCGTCCAGCTGATGGTCGTAATCGCTGCGCATCGCCTCCACGGCGGCCGCGTTTTCGGGCTTGGCCACACCGCTCCCGAACACCGCTTGGGCGGCGGACTCGCCTTCCATCACCCCCATGCGCCCGGTCGGCCAGGAGAGAATGAAGTCGGGATCGAACCCCTGCCCCGCCATGGCGTAATAACCGGCCCCCGACGCGTGGTTCACGGTGAGGACGAGCTTCGGGACCGTGGCGGTGGCCATCGCTTCGACGAACCGAGCGCCCGCGCGGATGATCCCCGAGTGCTCGGCTTCCGTGCCCACCATGAACCCCGACACGTCTTGCACGAACAGGAGCGGGATCCGCTCGCGATTCGCGTTCTCGATGAAGTACGCCACTTTCTCGGCACTCGCCGTGTAGATGATGCCGCCGATCTTCGGCGCCTCGCCCGGCTTCCCCTTGATCACGCCGCGCGAATTGGCGATCAGCGCCACGGCGCGGCCGGCGATGGCGCCGTGCCCGCAGATCATCTCTGGGGCGACGTCGGGCTGGAACTCGGCGAGCACGCCGTCGTCGAGGACGCAGTCGAGCACGGCGCGCACGTCGTAGCTCATGCGGTGGTCGGCGGGCAAGAGGTCGTACAGGTCCTTCGGGTTGCGCTTCGGCTTGCCCCCGGGCGCCGGCGGGCGGAGCGTGCGCGGCAGTCGGGCCACGTATTCGCGCATCTGCTCCAGGCAGGCGTTGTCATCGCGCGCGCGGTAGTGCGCCACCGCGCTCACGGCGGTGTGGGTGCGGGCTCCGCCCAACGCCTCGGCGTCCACCGCCTGGCCGGTCGCGCCTTTGACGAGATTCGGACCGCCGAGGCCCATGAACGACGTGCCCTCCACCATGAAGATCACGTCCGAGAGCGCGGGAAGGTACGCACCGCCGGCGATGCACGGCCCCATGACGGCGGCGATCTGCGGCACCGCGAGGTAGTGGCGCATGATCGAGTTGTAGTAAAAGATGCGCGCCGCGCCGTACTGGCCCGGGAAGACCCCGCCCTGGTACGGTAGGTTCACGCCCGCGGAGTCGACGAGATAGATGATCGGGACCCGCTGGCGCATCGCGATCTCCTGCGCGCGCAGCATCTTGCGGATGGTCTCGGGCCACCAAGAGCCCGCCTTCACGGTCGCGTCGTTCGCCACCACGACCACCGCGCGCCCGGCGATCCGGCCGAGCCCGGTGACGACGCCCGCCGCGGGCGCCTGGCCGTCGTACTGATCGTAGGCGACGAGCAGCCCGACCTCGAGCCACTCGGCCCCCTTGTCGAGCAGGAGGGCGACGCGCTCGCGGGCCGTCAGTTTCCCCTGCTCGTGCTGGCGGCGCACCTTGTCAGGTCCGCCGCCCTGCTCGAGGCGCGCCTGGAGCTCGCGGTACTCCGCGCCGAGCGTCTTGAGCCGGTTCAACGGCGTGGGCGGGAAACGACGCGGGCGCCGCGGGCCGAATCAGGCGGAGGCATGCGTCGCGGCCCAGTCCTCGATGTACTTCACGAGCTCGGTGGTCGGTGTCCCCGGCCCGAACAGCTTGCCAATCCCCTGGCGCTCGAGCGCCGCCATGTCCGCGGGCGGAATGATGCCGCCGCCCGTGACCAGGACGTCGTCGCGTCCCGCGGCCGCGAGCAGCTGCTTCACCCGCGGGAAGAGCGTCAGGTGGGCCCCCGACAGGATCGACAGGCCCACGACGTCGACGTCCTCCTGGATGGCCGCCTGCGCGATCATCTCGGGCGTCTGGTGCAGCCCGGTGTAGATCACTTCCATCCCGGCGTCGCGCAGCGCCGCCGCCACGACCTTGGCGCCCCGGTCGTGGCCGTCCAATCCGGGTTTCGCGACGAGCACCCGGACGGGGCGTTTCGCGCCGGCCATCAGCGGCGGAACCGCAGCAGTGCCGCCAGGCCGTCCACGGCGCGGCGCGCCTTGTCGTCGTACAGCACGTCCACCTGCGCGCGCTGCCGCAGCGCCTCTTCGATCGCCTCGTCGACTCGGGGATCGTCGGTGTTGCCGTCGGCGAGCAGGGTGCGGACCTGGCCCCGGGCGAGGGCCCGCAGCGTGGGCTCGATCCCGTTCACCGCCCAGCCGGTGCCGATTCCGTCCTTCACCGCCTCGGCATGGGCGCGCTCCCACGCGCGCTCGCGCTCTTCGCGCAGCGCCAGCGTGGCCTCGCGCACCTCGGCCGCCGTGACGCGCTTGGGGTTCAAGCGCACGACGCCGAGCACGAGGTCATGGAGGTAGGTGTGGAGGTGCGGCAGCACCGCCCCGGCGTCCACGCCGATCCCCGCGAGCACGAGCCCGGCGAGCGGACGCTGGGTGTGGATCTGGAAGATGTGGTCCGCCACCTGCGCATAGTGCCGGTGCTTCTCCTCGCGGATCCGCATGTGATAGCCGTGCTCGCCGAACCCGCCCGCCAGCACGCTGCCCTTCATCGCCTGCCGCTCGCCGTGGAACTTGCCGGTCCGGGTCGCCAGGGCCGTGAGGCTCGGCAGCTCCTCGATATCGTACGCCGTCACGGCGAAGAGCCGCGCGCCGGTGCGGTCACAGGCGGCGACGAGGATCGTCCCGAACTCCTCCTCCAGGGCGAGCAACTCGCGCACCAGCGGCACGGCCGTCACGGCGAGGCGCGAGCGGTGCACGTGCGGCAGCTGCAGCACGTCGAACACGTCGCGCGGGCCGCAGGCGAACAGCGCGATCCCGCGAGCGGCGGGCAGCCGGCTCGGCTCCTCGAAGTAGCGTTGCACGCGGTGCAAATCTCCCGCCACGGCCTCCCGCACGGCGCGCTCCAGGCGGTCGCGCTCCAGCGCCGCCACCGCGTCGCGCACCCGATTCTTCATCTTGATCAGGTACTTGCCGCGCGTCTTGTCGCGCGGCTCGAGCTTGAGATAGCAGGAGACCGCGAGGTGGGCCCCCGGCTCGAGCCGCGCGAGGCGCTCGACAGCCGCGCGCACCGCGCTCTCCGAAGCGGCTATCGGGAGGGCGCTCATGGGCTAGAAGAACACCGGCTCGCGGTAGGCGCCGTAGACCGTTTCCAGCGCATGGCGGATCTCATACAGCGTGCAGTAGGCCCGCGCACAGTCGAGCATCGGTCCGATCACGTTGCGGTCCTCCTGGGCGGCCCGGCGCAGCGCCCCGAGGCGCTCGCGCACCAGGGCCCCGTCGCGCTCGCCGCGCAACCGGGCGAGGCGGCGCCGCTGGCTGCCCTCGGCATCGTTGGAGACCTTGAGGATCTCGACCGGATGATCGTCGGCGCTGGTGAAGTCGTTGACGCCGACGATGACCTGGCCGCCCGCCTCGATGTCGCGCTGGAACGCCTCGGCGGCGCGCGCGATCTGGCGCTGAAACCAGCCGCCCTCGATCCCCTTCACCACCCCGCCGACCGACTGGATCTCGGCGAACAGGGCCTCGGCCTCGCGCTCGAGCGCGTCGGTGAGCGTTTCCAGATAGTAGGACCCGCCCAACGGGTCGATCACGTCCGGGACGCCGGTTTCGTGGGCGATGATCTGCTGGGTCCGGAGCGCCAGGCGCACCGCCTCCTCGGTCGGCAGCGCGAGCGTCTCGTCGAGCGAGTTGGTGTGCAAGGATTGTGTGCCCCCGAGCACCGCGGCGAGCGCCTGGTAGGCGACGCGGACCACGTTGTTCATCGGCTGCTGCGCGGTGAGCGTGACGCCGGCCGTCTGCGCGTGAAACCGCATCATCCACGAGCGCGGGTTGTGGGCGTGGAACCGCTCGCGCATGTGCCGCGCCCAGATGCGGCGGGCGGCGCGCAGCTTGGCGATCTCCTCGAAGAAGTTGTTGTGGATGTCCCAGAAGAAGGAGAGGCGCGGCGCGAACGCATCCACGTCCAACCCGCGCGCCACGCCCCGCTCGACGTAGGTGAAGCCGTTCGCGAGCGTGAAGGCGAGCTCCTGGGCCGCCGTGGCACCCGCTTCGCGGATGTGATAGCCCGAGATCGAGATGGTGTTCCAGAGCGGCGCGTGCGTCGCGCACCACTCGAACATGTCCACGATGATCTTCAAGGCCGGCTCGACGGGATACACCCAGGCGTGCTGGGCCATGTACTCCTTGAGGATGTCGTTCTGCACCGTGCCCCGCAGCCGGTCGCTCGAGACGCCCTGGCGCTCGGCGGCCGCCACATAGAAGCAGAACAACATCGCCGCCGGCCCGTTGATCGTCATCGACGTGGAGACCTGATCGAGCGGGATGCCGCGGAACAGGTCCTCCATGTCGGCGAGCGAGCTGATGGCGACGCCACACTTGCCTACCTCGCCCTCGGCGCGCGGGTGGTCGGAGTCGTAGCCCATGAGCGTGGGGAAATCGAACGCGACCGAAAGGCCGGTCTGGCCGTGCTCGAGCAGAAAGTGATAGCGGCGGTTCGTGTCCTCGGCACTGCCGAACCCGGCGAACTGCCGCATCGTCCACGGCCTGCCCCGATACATCGTAGGGTGGATGCCGCGCGTGAACGGGTAGTGCCCCGGCGCCCCCAGGCGCCGCGCGGAATCGAAGCCGGCGAGGTCGGCCGCCGTGTAGACCGGCTTGTGGTCGCTGTCGCTCATCGCACCGCCGCTGCCTTCACCTGATCGAGGATCTCGGCCGCGACGTCGTAGGGACTCCTGCGGCCGTCGGCCACCTCGTCGAGCCGCTGGGCCAAGAGCTCCTCGGCGTGGGTCGCCTCGGTGAGCCAGCGCCGCACCGCGCGCTCCAGGACCGCGCGGGTGCGGGCCGCGAGCCGCGCGCGCCGCCGCTGGACCAGCTGACCGCTGGTCTCGAGATAGGCGGCATGCCGCTCGAGCGCCGCCGCGAGCGCGGGCACGCCCTCCCCGGTCGCGGCCACGGTGCCGAGGACGGGTGCCTCCCACCCCTCGGGCGCCGCGCGCGCCGGTGGCGCGGCAGCTGCTTTGGGGTCGCGCCGGTGATGCGGCGTCACGTGCCGGAACGCGTTGCCACGCCGGATGCCGAGCATGACCTCGACTTCCTGGCGTAGCTTGTCGGCCCCGGGCCGGTCGCTCTTGTTCACGACGTAGAGGTCCGCGATCTCCATCACCCCGGCCTTCAAGGTCTGGATGCCGTCGCCCGACTCGGGCACGAGCACCAGCACCGTCGTCTCGGCGCTGCCGGCGATGTCGAGCTCCGTCTGCCCGACCCCGACGGTCTCCACCAGGATGCGCTCGAACCCGAACGCCTCCAGCAGATCAGCGACTTCCTCGGTGGTGGTCGCGAGGCCCCCGTGCGCGCCCCGCGTCGCCATCGAGCGGATGAACACCTGGGGATCAAGGCTCGCTGATTCCATCCGGATCCGGTCGCCCAGCAGCGCGCCGCCCGTGAACGGGCTCGTCGGATCGACCGCCACCACGCCGACCGAGCGGCCCTCGGCCCGGTAGTGCTGGATCAGGCGCTCGGTGAGGGTGCTCTTGCCCGCGCCCGGCGGGCCGGTGATGCCAACGCGCCGGGCCCGGCCGCGCCGCGCCACGAGCGCGTGCGCGTGCGACAGCACCCGCTCAAACCCGTCGCGCTGGTTTTCGACCAGGGTGATCGCCCGCGCCAGCGCCGCCGGCTCGCGCCGGCCGAGTCCCTCGAGGATCTGCTCCACGCTCATGTAAAGTAACTAGCCTCGGGGCCCGACTTCACGTCCGCTCCTCGGGGCGATCGAGCGCGATGGCGCGCACCGGACCCGGTCGGACCGCGACGCGCTCGACCCGCGTGGCGGTCGCGGCGAGAATGTCGAATTCGAGTCCATGCAGCGTGAACCGCTCGCCCGGGCGCGGAATGCGCCCGAGGGCCTGCACCAGGAGCCCCCCGACCGTCTGGACCCCGCGCGCCCGGGACGGCACCCCGAGCGCCTCCTCGAGCCGGTCCGCCGGTGCGTTGCCTTCCAGCTCCAGGATCTTGGGCGGCGCTTCCCCTGGCGCGGCCGCCGCTCCTCCCGCCGGCTCGAAGATCTCCGCCACGAGATCGCGCAACAGGTCCTCCAGCGTCACGAGCCCCGCCGTGCCCCCGAACTCGTCGAGCACGACCGCCAGGTGGCCGCGGCCGCGCTGCATCTCGAGCACCAGGTCGGCCGCCCGCGTCGTGCCGGGCACGAGCAGCGTCGGGCGCACCGGGACGGGCGCGTCAGGCGCGAGCCGCAACAGGTCGAACGCATGGGCGACGCCCACCACCTCGTCGAGCGAGCCGCGGTGCACGGGATAGCGGCTGTAGCCGGATTGCATCGACACGTGGGCCGCCTCCGCGGCGAGCAGCCCCTCGGGGATCGCGACGATCGAGGTGCGCGGCGTCATCAGCTCCTTCACCGGGCGGTCGGCGAACGCGAGCACCCCGGACACGACGGCCATCTCGTCGGCCGAGGCGAGCGCGTTGGTGTCGGCACTCGTGAGCACGGCGGCGAGCGTGGTGCGGCGCGAGGGCTCGCGCCACGCGATCAAGGGCGCCAACACGCGGCCCCACCGCTCGAGGCGGGGCACGGCGTGCGCCACGATCGGCTCCGCCCAGCGCCGACCCAAGACGCGCGGGACCAGGTACGCCGCGCTCACGAGCAGCGGCACGCCCAGGGCCACCGTGACGACCCCGAGGGTCGTGGGCGTGGTGCGCGCCAGCAGCGCCGGGATCGCGGCGGCCGCCCCCACGGTGCCGATGGTCGTGAGCGCGTTCGCGGTCGCGAGCACCCGGCCGGGGTTTTCGAGCACACTGGCCGCCCCGCCCGCGCCGCGCAGCTTGTAGGACACCCAGCGGGTCAACTCGAGCTGGCTCACCGCCGCGGCCGCCACCCCGATCGCCGCCGACAGGGCCGCGAGCAGCAAGCCGCTCAGGAACAAGAGGATGGCGAGCGTCACGGCTGCCGCTGCACCACGACGCGGGTCACCCGGCGACGCTCGACGCGGTCCACGACCACCCGGTAGCCATCGAGCGTGAGCTCGTCGCCGGCGCGGGGCACGCGCCCGAGCACGGAATACACGAGGCCCCCGACGGTCGAGACCTCGGGATGCTCGAACGCCCGGCCGAGCACCTGCGACAGATCGTCCAGCGTGACGCGGCCGTCCACCCAGTAGCGGTCGCCCTCCTGACGGATCGCCGCCGGCTCGCCCACGTCGTGCTCGTCGTGAATCTCGCCCACGATTTCCTCCAGAATGTCCTCCAGCGTGATCAAGCCCGACGTGCCGCCGAACTCGTCCACCACGATCGCCAGATGGGCCGGTCCCCGCTGGAAATCGCGCAGCTGGCTGTCGAGCGTCTTGCTCTCGGGAACGTAGGAAGCGGGTCGCACGAGGGACTGCCAGCGGGGCGCGGCGGCTGCGTCCGCCGGTTCCCCTGCCACCCCTGCTCCCGCCGCGCCCGTAACGCCGAGGGCGACCGGAACGAGATCCTTGGCAAACACCACGCCCACGATGTTGTCCGGCGTGCCATCGTAGACGGGAAGGCGGGAGTGCTCGCTCTGGCGGAACGCCTCGACGACCTCCTCGGTCGACGCGGCGAGATCGACCGCGATCATGTCGAGCCGCGGCGTCATCACCTCGTCGACCCGGGTGTCGGCGAGGGTGAAGACGCCGAGCAACATGTCCCGCTGCGCGACACCCAGGGTGGGCTGAAGTGGGCGCGGTGTGGAGACGAGGCGATGCAAGCCGCGGTCGAGCCACGCGAGCACCCAAAGGAGCAGGCCGAAGGGCACGAGCGTGCGGCGCGCGAGCGGGAGGGCGGCGCTCGCGAGCTCGGGCGCGATGCGCGCCACGCTGCGCGGCAGCGCGTCGCCCAGGACGAACAGGAATCCCACCGCCACGCCCCACGCACTCAGGGCCGCGACCCAGGGCCGGGTCCACCAGCCCAGCGCGTCGCCGGCCGCCACGGCGGCGAGCACGAGCAACGCGAGCCGCGCGACGTGGAGGGCGCGATGCAGCGGTACCCGGCCGCTCACCGTGGTCGGTGGCGCGTCCCCCAGGGTATGGAGCACCTCGCCCACTGCCGCTTCCTCACCGAGCGCGAGGAGCCCCGCCCAGAGCGCCGCGGCGGCAGCGACGAGCGCGCCGACGAACGTGACCGCCGCACCCATGAGCATCACGGTCCTCGCACGAGGAGGCGGCGTACGTAACGCTCCTGGCGCCGCCACATCGCGGAGCGGGTGCGCCCGGGCCCCTCCGGATGGTCGTAGCCCAGCACGTGCAACGTGCCGTGCACCGCGAGCCGCACCAGCTCCTCGGCTACCCGGCCCGCTCGGCCCGCTCGGCCCGCTCGGCCCGCCCGGCCCGCCCGGCCCGCCCGGCCTCCCGCGCCGACCCGCTCGGCACTGCCCCACGGGGGGTGCCCGTTGTCGACCCAGCGCGTCGCCGCGGCGGGGCAGATGTAGACGTCGCCCAGGAGCGTCCCGTCAGGCTGCGGCAGGGCGAACGAGAGGACGTCGGTCAGCGCGTGCCGACCGGTGACGCGGCGGTTGAGCCGGCGCATCGCCGCGGCATCGAGCAGCGTGAGCTCGACCCGCGCGCCGCGCGCACCCTCCCAAGCCAGGACGCGCCGGGCCGCGCGCTCAAGCCTTGACCGCGGGCTGCCAGGTCGCCGTGATACCGCCACTGGACTCCGGATAATCGATGCGGGCGTGGTACATCCCCGAGATGATCCGCAAGAACTCCTGCTTCACCTGATCCATCTGCTGCAGCGTCATCGGCGCCTCGTCCAACTGGCCGGCGTTCAGCTTGGTGCGCGCGATGTGATTGATCACCTCGGCGATCTTCTGGGGCGTCAGCTCCTCGAGCACGCGCAGGGCAGCCTCCACCGAATCGGCGAGCATGGTGATCGCCGTTTCGACCGAGTGAGGCTTGGGCCCGGGATAGGTGAAGTCGGCCGCCACGGGCGAGCCGCCGTCGCCGCTCTTCTTCGCCCGGTCGAGGAAATACGTAATCTCGGTCGTGCCGTGATGCTCGGGGATGAACGCCGCTACCGGCTCGGGGAGCCCCGCCTCGCGGGCCAACACGAGCCCGTCGGTGACGTGCGCCTTGATGATCTGCGCCGACTGGTACGGCTGGAGCCGGTCGTGCGGATTATTGCCGCGCGTCTGGTTCTCGACGAAGTACTGCGGGTTCTTGATCTTGCCGATGTCGTGGTAGTAGCACCCCACGCGGCCGAGCAGGCCGTTGGCCCCGATCCGGTTCGCCGCCGCCTCGACCAGGTTCGCCATCGCGACCGAGTGGGCGTAGGTCCCCGGGGCCTCGAGTGACAGGCGCCGCAACAAGGGCCGGGTGGGATCGGACAGCTCGAGCAGCGTCAGGTCGGTCGTGATCCCCGTCAGCGCTTCGGCCACCGGCAGCAAGAAGAAGGTGAGGCCGGCCGAGACGATGCCGTTCACCGCGCCCCACACGCCGCGCGCGCCGATCTCCCCCACGCTCCAGCTGCCCGCGAGCCCGAGCGCGAGCGCGGCCGCGAGATAGCCGAGGGCGATGATCAGCACGGGGCCGTAGAAGTTGCTGCGGCGCCGGAGCCCGCGAACCGAGAGCGCGGCGGTGACGCCGCCGATGACGCACAGGAACAAGGTGGGCTGATCGTGAAACACCGGTTGCTGGCCGATCACGATGGCCAGGATCATGGCCGCGATCATGGAGACGCGCCCGTTGAACAACACGGTGAGCGTCATCGCCATGAACGGCAGGATGACGATCTCGCCGTGTTGCGGCACGAACCGCGCGGTGGCGGCCGCCTGGAGCAGCACCAGCGCGAACAGACCGCCGATCAGCGCCACCTGGCGGCGGTCGCGATACGTCTCGCGCCGATAGAACACGAGCAGCACCCAGAAAATCGCGAGGATCAGTCCGTCGCGCAGCACCGCGCCGAACACGCCGCCGGCGGACCGGCTGGTCGCGCCGCCCCGGCGCACCAGGTCGGTGTGCAGCGCCACCAGCTTCTCGTGCGCCTCGTTGGTCACCACTTCGTGCGCCCCGACGATGCGATCCCCGGCGCGGACGATGTACTTGCTGGGATCGACGCTGCGCCGCAGCTCGTCGCGGCGCCGCTCGGTCTCGAGCGTGTTGGGGACGAGGGTGGGGCGGAAGAAATGGCCGGCGAGCCGCACGTAGAGCGCGTCGCCGACGCTTGACCCCTTGTCCGGCTGGACGGCGCGCGCCCGCAGGAGATACTGCGCGTACGACAGGACCTGCTCGCGCGCCACGGATTGCTCGCCCGCGCGACGCCGCACGATCAGCTCCGGCGCCTGCTCGACTTGCAGCACCCCCGGCCCGGTGACGCCGAGCACGAGCGTGCGGTCGAACAGAACGCCCAGCGCCGTCTCGAGGCGGTGGCGCCTGCTCCCCTTATTCAAGTAGCCGGCCTCGGCCGGGGACAGCGGGATGCCCCGCGCCTTGGCCGCCTGCTGGATCGCGACCGCCCCGCCCGAGTCGGCCGCCGCCTCGAGCCCCGCGAACAGCGCGTGCATGGCGGTTTTGGCACTGTCGACCGCCCGGTCCTGGAACTGATAGATCGGCTTCACCGTCGCCGCGAGCTCTTCCGCCTCGCGCGCCAGGTCCTGATCGGACTTGTTCACGGGGAAGGTGAAGGGCGCGATCACGTCGCGATCGGCCACGGCCCCCGCCTGGAGCAGTGGCGCCACGGTCGCGCCGGACGGGAAGGCGAGATAGACGAGGACCGCCAGCCCCGCAACCCAGGCCCAGCGGCTGCCGTGGTAGCGCAGCTGCGCGAAGGTGGGAAGCCTCATGATGATGTCGCGCACCAGCCGGTGGCGCACGACGTCGGTGTCCCCCAGGTAGCAGAAGCCGATCCCGGTGATGCCGGGCAGAATGCGCTCCACCTGCAACAGCCCGGAGTCCTCGCGGTTGGCGAGGTCGATCTGGGTCTTGTCGCCGGTGATCACGGCGCGCGAGTTCACCCCCAGGCGGGTGAGGAACATCTTCATCTGCATCCCGGTGGCATTCTGCGCCTCGTCCAGGATCACGAAGGCGTCGGCGAGCGTGCGGCCACGCATGTAGGCGAGCGGCGCGATCTCGATCGTGCGGTTCTCGATCGCCCGCTGCACGCGATCGCGCGGCATCATGTCCTCGAGCGCGTCGTACAGCGGCCGCAGGTAGGGGTCGACTTTCTCGTGCACGTCGCCCGGCAAGAACCCGAGACTCTCCCCCGCCTCGACCGCCGGCCGGGCCAGGACGATCCGCCGTACCCGCTTGCGCGCCAACGCGTCCACCGCCGCCGCCACGGCCAGGTAGGTCTTTCCGGTGCCCGCCGGGCCGATGCCGATCACGATGTCGTGCTGGGCGATCGCCTCCAGGTAGGCGCGCTGCCCCGGGGTCTTGGCCTGAACGACGCGCCGCAGGCCGGGGAGGATGATCTTGTACTCGCCGTCCGCGGGGCGGCCGGGCGCGCTCTGCGCATCGTCCGCCACGACCCGGTCGACATCGCCCACGTCCAGCGGCTCGCCTATGCGGGCCAGGTCCACGAGCGCCTGCGCCACCTGCACGGCGCGCTCGACGGCCGGCAGCGGCCCCTGCAGCATGAGGATGTCGCCCCGCAACGAGACGCGCACGCCGAGGCGCTTCGCGAGCTCGACCAGGTTGCCGTCGTTCACGCCCGCGAGCGCCAGGGGATCCACGCCCTCGGTCGAAAGGCGATGGGTGATATCGTCGCTCATCGCTTGACCTCGATGTGCAGCGCCGCCAGGTCGGCCGGATTGGCCGGTGCCGGGGCGCCTTCGAACAGGGCGCGCGCCGCCGTGGTCTTGGGGAACGCGATCACATCGCGCATGCTCTCCGCTCGGGCGAGGGCCATCACGACGCGGTCGAACCCGATCGCGAACCCGCCGTGCGGCGGCGCCCCCGCGGCGAGGCCGTTCAGGAGGAACCCGAACCGGGCGTCGACGTCGGTGGGCGCGAGGCCCAGGTGCGCGAACACGCGCCGCTGCACCGCGGGGTCCGTGATGCGGATCGAGCCCGAGCCGAGCTCGTTGCCGTTGTAGACGGCGTCGTAGTGCAGCGCGCGGCAGGCGAACGGCTCCGCGTCGAGCCGGGCCACGTCGTCGGGATGCGGCGCCGTGAACGGATGGTGCGCAAACACGGGCCGCCCGGTCTCGGGGTCGGGCTGGAACAGCGGAAAGTCCAGCACCCAGAGGAAGGCGTGCTCGAGCTTCGGAGCGGGCGCGAGCCGGCGGATCACTTCCTGACGCACGCGATCGAGCACGGGCGAGGTGACCCGATCGGGGCCCACCGCCACAAGCGCCGCATCCCCGTCGCCGACCCCGAGCGCCCCCAGCGCCTCGGCGGTGAAGTGCTTGGCGACCGAGCCGGACAGCTGCTCGCCGTGGCGTTTGACCCAGGCGAGGCCCGCCGCGCCGAGCTGCTTCGCGAGCTCAGCCAGCTGGTCCACATCCTTGCGCGACAGGGCGCCCCCACCCTTCACCGCCAGCCCGCGCACGCGCGCGCCGTCGGTGAGCGCGGGCTGGAAGAACGGCACGGCGAGCGGCCGGACCGCGCTCGTCCAGTCGGCGATCGCCAGGTCGTAGCGCAGGTCGGGCTTATCGGTGCCATAGCGCTCCATCGCCTCACGCCAGGTGAGGCGCGCGAAGGGGCGGGCAATCCGGTGGCCCGCTTCGTCCCACAACGCTATGAGCACCGCCTCGACGTAGCCGAGCACGTCCTCCATCGCCACGAACGACGCTTCGAGGTCGATCTGGGTGAACTCGGGCTGGCGGTCGTTGCGCAGGTCTTCGTCCCGGAAGCAGCGCGCCACCTGGAAGTAGCGGTCGAATCCGGACACCATCAGCAACTGCTTGTAGATCTGCGGCGACTGTGGCAGCGCGTAGAACTCGCCGGGATGCACCCGCGCCGGCACCAGATAGTCGCGCGCGCCCTCGGGCGTGGGCTTGGTGAGCACCGGGGTCTCGATCTCGACGAATTCGAGCGCAGAGAGCGTCGCGCGCGCCCGCTGCAACAGCCGGTGGCGCAACAGCAGGTTGGCCTGCATCTCGGGGCGGCGCAGGTCGAGGTGGCGATACCGGAGCCGCAACTCCTCGGCCGGCAGTTCCTCCCCCTTGCCACGCGCCACCGGGATCGCCGGGGTCACGGCGGGACCCACTACCTGGAGCGCGCTCGCCTGCACTTCGACCTCGCCGGTCGCGAGCTCAGGGTTCGTCATGTTCGCCGGCCGGCGCGCGACTTGCCCCTCGACTTCGACCACCGACTCGCTCGAGAGCCCACCGGCCACGCGCCGCACCGCTTCGGGTGCCCCCGGCCCGATCGCCACCTGGACGATCCCCGCCCGGTCGCGCAGGTCGATGAACACGATGCCGCCCAAGTCGCGCCGGCGGTGCACCCAGCCGCCGAGGCGCACCCGCTGGCCCACGTGCTGAGCCGACAGTTCGCCGCAGCGCAAGGTGCGCCGGGATGTCGCACTAACCGTGTCTATGGTCCCTCCGCCTCGCACAGCACGCGGTAGAACTCGTCGGGCGTGCGGGCGCCCAGCAACTTGCCCCGCACCGGCTCGCGGCGCACCAGCCGTGAGATCCGGCTCAACGCCTTGACGTGCGCCCCGGCAGCCGATTCGGGGCCCACGAGCAGGAAAAACAGCCGCACCGGCTCGCCGTCGATCGTTTCGTAGGGGACGGGCGCCGGCGTCGTGCCCGCGACCACGACCAGCGCCCCCAAGGCCGGTGTCTTGCCGTGGGGCACCGCCACCCCGTACCCGATCCCCGTCGGGAACTGCTTCTCGCGCTCGAGGATGGCGCCCAGCACCTCGTCCACGGAGCCCCCGTTCCCGGGAGCGGCGAGTGCAACCAGCTCACGCAGCACCCCTGCCTTATCCGTCGAACGCAGGGGGACGCGAATACCGGCGGGCGTCAACAGCTCGGACAGGCGCACGATGTTCGAAATGGTCCAAGTGTCCTAAACAATTGAAGATAGTTAAGTTATAAGGGACATGCAACGCATTTCCCGAGTGGCACTTAGATGCTAGACCTGTGGTCACTGCCCCCGGTCCGGGCTCGAGAGGCGCTCACCGCGTGGCTCGCCGCGTGCGGCGAGCCGCCCTACCGCGCGAAACAGGTGCTGCCCCGCCTGTGGCACCACCCCGTGGGTGCCTGGGACGAGGCGCGCGAGCTGCCGGCCGCGCTGCGCGCGGCCCTCACGACGGCGTTCCCGCCCCGGCGCCTCGCGCTTGTCACGCGGCAGCACTCGACCGATGGGACCGAGAAGTTTCTCTGGGACCTGGGCGACGGCGAAGCGATCGAATCCGTGCTCATCCCCGAGGGGAAGCGCCGCACGCTGTGCATCTCGTCGCAGGTGGGCTGCGCGCTGGGCTGCGTGTTCTGCGCGACCGGGCGCATGGGGTTTCGCCGCAACTTGACGGCCGCCGAGATCGCGAGTCAGGTGCGCGAGGTCAAGCTGCTCGATCCCGCACTCGCGCCCACGAACGTCGTGTTCATGGGGATGGGCGAGCCGCTCCTAAACTGGGACGCGGTCGACGTAGCGCTCACGATCCTCAATCACCCCGATGGGCTCGGGATCGGGGCGCGCCACCTCACCGTCTCGACGGTCGGGATCCTGCCCGCCCTCGCCCAGCTGGCGCGGCGCCCGGAGCAGTTCCGCCTGGCGGTGTCGCTCCATGCCCCGTCGAGCGAGCTGCGCCAGGGCTTGATGCCGATCGAGAAGAAGTACCGGCTCGCCGACCTCGTCGCAGCGCTGGGTCAGTTCCGCCGGCGCGTGACGCTCGAGTACGTGCTGATCGCGGGCAGGAACGACGCGCTCGCCCAGGCCGACGAGTTGGCGCAGCTCGCGCGCCCGCTCGGCGCGCTCGTGAACCTCTTGCCACTCCACCCGGGCGGCGCGCCCGACCTGGTGCCGAGCGGGCGGGCCGCGATGCTCGCGTTCGAGCGCCGGCTCAAGTGGCATGGAGTGAACGCGGTGTTGCGCCGCAGCCGCGGGCTCGACATCAGCGCCGCGTGTGGGCAGCTACGGGTGGAACTCGAGGCGCGGCGCAAAGTCCGCGCCGAGCAACACGCTGGCATCGAGTAGCCGACTCGAGTCGAGCGCGACGACCACCTTCCCCATCCCGAGCGCCTTGCGCACCCGCTCGCCGACCGGCGGCGCGCCGCGCCGCACGACGATCTGGGTGGAATCGAGCGTGCCGAGCGCCGCGGCCGCGTTGCCGAAGCTGACGACGTCGACGCCGGCGCGCCGTAACAGGCGCGTACCGACCCTCGCCTGGCCCGCCCGCCCGCTCGCGTTCAGGACCTCGACCAGGATGTGTGGGCCCTGCTCGCCGGGGATCGGGCGGCTCGCCGCGCCCGCCCGGTCGCGACACGCGCCGAGCGCCAGGGCGCCCGCGATCAGGAGCTGACGAGGGAGTTCCAGAAGTCCACCGTTTCGCGCACGAGCGGCCAGCCGCTCTCGATCACCCGCTCGATCCGGCGCGCCGCGACCTCTTGCAGCACCCGATCACGCTCGGCCGGGACGCGCGCGGCGAGCGCGCGCCGCACATCCTGATCGAACCGCCGGCCGGGCTCTAAGTAGTCCGCGAGATAGAGCATGCGGCCGACTTGGTCCCACCCGGCGTAGCCGAGCGAGTGGTAGCGCACGGCATCGAGCACACCCTGGTCCCGCTCGCCGTCCTGGGCGGCGCGCTCCGCCGCGCGCGGGCCGTGCTCGACCTCGCTCGCCTGGGGCGCGTCGCGCAGCGCGTCGTGCAGCCACCCCGCGCGCAGCCAGCGGGCCCGCTCCGCCTCGGGGGCGTGCATCGCGGTCGCCCAGGCATCGAGCTGCGCCACCACGCGCTCGATATGGGCCCGGCGCTTGGGCGACACCACGGCCCAGCTCGGCAGCGCCATCAGGGCCGCACGGCCGTGTCGGCCGCGATGCCGTCGCCCAGCACCACGTTGTCGATCAAGCGCGTCGACCCAACCTTCGCCGCCACCAGGGCCACCGTCCGCGCATCGACCCGGGTCACGGGCCGGAGCGAGCGGTCCACGAGGACCAGGTACTCGGGCGCAACGCCCGGGGTGGCGAGCACGTCCATGCCGCGCCGCACCAGGGCCCGCGGATCGGCCTCGCCACCGCGCCACGCCTGCTCGATCGCGCGGAGCGCGCGCGACAGGGCGAGCGCCGCACGACGCGCGTCGGCGTCGAGGTAGGCGTTGCGCGACGACAGGGCGAGGCCGTCGAGCTCGCGCACGGTGGGGCGCACGTCGATCTCGACCGGGAAATCGAGATCGGCCGCGAGCCGCTCGACCAAGAGCCCCTGCTGGAAGTCCTTGCGCCCGAACACAGCGACGTCGGGCTCGACCCAGTGAAACAGCTTGGTGACGACGGTCAGGACACCCACGAAGTGCCCCGGACGCGCCCTCCCTTCGAGCGTGGCGCCAAGCGGGCCGGGGTCGAGTTTGACGAGGGGGTCGGTGGGATACAGGGCCGCGGCGTCCGGCACGAACAAGCAGTCCACCTGGCGCGCGGCGGCGAGCGCGCGGTCGCGCGCCAAGTCGCGGGGATAGGCCTGGAAATCCTCACCCGGCCCAAACTGCAAGGGGTTCACGAAGATGCTCAAGACGACGCGGTCGGCGCGCTCGCGGGCATGATCCACGAGCCGCAGGTGCCCCTCGTGCAGGAATCCCATCGTCGGGACGAAGGCGATGCGCCGCCCGCGGGCGCGCTCCCCGCGCGACCAGGCGCGCATCGCCGGTGGGCTCGCGAGCTCGTGCATGGCGGGTTAAAACAAACCGGGGACCACTCCGATTGGGTAGGTCCCCTGAGGTGACCGCGCCCGCTTGCTCGCGAGTCGAGCCCCGCCACGCAAAAGGGGGATCAGCGCAGAAGCACTCGGCCTCCTTGCGTCGCCGAGCCCGGTAACCCCATGCTTCAGCGTATATCCGTTGGACAACTGCGTGAAACCCCCGATCCTGACACGTTCGTCTGCCATCATCCTTAGCTGGCCTGGTGGCGTGCACGCGCTCGCTGATGTTCTTGATCGCACCGATAGTCGGTGGAGCATTGTCGTCCGACGATTTCAGGCCGGGCGCTGGCGAGCACGGACGCCCATCCGCTTCGCTTGAGCCACCGGGCGGTTAACGTGATCCGTTCGGGCGTCGGGACCGGCCGATGCTGAGCACTCCACCGGTCATTCGCCTCGTCGGCCTCCTCCTACTCGTGCTGGTGCGTGCCGTCCCCGCTCAAGGAGGTCGCGCGTTGCCAACGTCCACGGCTCGGGATACGGTGCGATCGCCGGGAGACGCGTGGTTACTCCTCCCAGCGCTCGGGGCCTTCTGGGCGGTGTTGGCCACCGCTCCCCCAGCCATCCTGCTGCTCCGATCCCACCTGACGCCGCCGGATTCTCTGGGTGGTGTCCGGGAACGAATGCTGACGGCGTACGTGTCAGCCGGTGGCACAGTGCTGAGCCCCAGCACGGCGGCGTACTCCGCTGGCCTGCAGTTGCTCGATGGCCATTTCTTCGCAGCCGCTCGCGGCGAGGACATCAGGCCCTCGACCCGGGGACGCTTTCTCTCCGCCAGCGCCGGCTATCTGATACGCCCACTGAGCCCGTATGCCGGTGGCCTCGCGATCGGCTACCGTCGCTCGTATGCGCCGTCCCGCGAAGAGGCGCTCGAGATCAGCTTACCCCTCCTAATGGGCAATAAGCGAATCACAACGCTGTTCGCTCCGACCTACGTCATTTCGCGAAGCGGCGTGAGATGGACCTATCGCTGGCAGTCGGACTTCTACGGACTGCCCGAGCCGCTCTTCGCCGGTTTTCTTTTCGATGCGCAACCGCTGCAGGATGGCGTCTCAGGAGTCTTCGCGCTGCACGTCGGCGCTCGTTTCTAATGTCCGTTGGCGTCATGACTCCCATCGATGTCATCGTTACCGGCATCGGCTTCACGACCGTTGGTGGGATCGGTTTAGCGGTTGGTCGCTCGCGCCATCGCTCGCGGCGCCCAAAGCCGGAACTGGGCTGAGTTCGACGGTGAGATCGTCTCCTCCGACACCGAAACCTGGCGTACGGGGGACCGAGGAATACCGATTCGGTGGGTGGCCCCGCCCGTGAGCTACAGGTATCACGTAGGGGGCAAACAGCTAGTCAGCGATAGAGTCTTCTTCGGGGGACCTCACACGCTCCCCTTTCTACGTCGGCCGGTTGCACACATCGTCGAGCGATACCCACAGGGCCGGGCGGTGAAGGTGCGGGTATCGCCCACCGACCCCCATTTGTGCGTGCTCGAACCTGGCGCGACATGGTACAGTTACGTCGCGGGAGCCGGCATGGCAGGCTTCTGGGCTGCCGGTCTTCTGACATTGCGGACGCTGTTCCGGTGAGATTGTGACGACTGGTCCGATGCACTTCGTACCGGCTACTCCAGCCGCAGCACCGCTCCGTCGGTGAGGAATGGGTCGTCGAAGTGGACCACGTCGCCGACTGCCTTGCCCGGCACAGGAAAGAGCCGCGCCGAGAGCGGCTTCGCGAGCTTCACGGCGAGCGCCGCCACGTCGCCGATCAATGCGGCCACCCGGTCCACTGCCACATCCCCGGCTAGGGGAACCACGTCGAGCCCGGTGCCGCACACGCTTGAATACAAGAGCAGCTCCCGCACGCTGTAGCGCCCCTCCGCCGCTCGGCGCGCCAGCACCGGATCCTCCAGCACCGGAAGCATGAGCCCCGAGTAGCCGCACGTCTGGACGCGGAGCCGCTTCAAGACGTCGGTGATGGCGGCGCACCCGGCGAGCGTACCGGCGCTGCCAAACGGCAGACCCGTGAGCGCCTCGATCGCGGCGCCGATGCTCGCGTCCTTCCCGGGCGCTGGAGAAGCGTCGATCCCGAGGTAGCGCCGCCGCTCGCCCTCGGCGAGGCCCTGGGCAAGCTCGGCGATCGCGCCGAGCCGCGCCTCGAACAGGCTCGCGAGCCGCGCCTTCGCCTCCTCCAGCGTGTGCGGCGCGCGGCAGGCCTCGGCTACGAGCGGCGGCGACTCGAGCCCGATGGCGAACGCGTCCGGCCCGGCGTGGTAGGCGACGGGAAAAAACGGCGTCCCCGCCGGCACGTTCGCGGCCGCGGCAAAGTTGAAGTTGCCGATGCCGCCGGCCGTGACCCGCGCAATGGCGAGCATCGCCTGGGCGGCGGCGCCCGCCGCCCCGCTCGGGACGCCGCCGTCGGGCGAGGCGACGGCGACCGTGCAGCTCAGATTGCGGGTGGTGTGGACCAGTTCCGCAGCCCACTGCGCGAACTCGATCGGGTCGGCGGCGGCGTCGGCTCCGGGGACGGGACCAATCGCGAGGCGCGCGTTCGCGGCGGTGACGGTGCGGTCGAGCGCCTGGAGGGCGGGCAACGCGGCCGCGCGCTCGCGCGGGCCGACACCGGCGACGAGCGGCTGCGTCGCGACGCGCACGGTTTGGACCTCGTAGCCCGCGGCCACGAAGCGCTGGCGGGCACGCGCGAGAAACGCGAGC
>WNFJ01305514.1_pt1 | contig 26302 bp, 29 predicted proteins | sample 5400461 | NCBI WGS metagenome assembly WNFJ01 (sample SAMN13153349, study PRJNA577476) | soil metagenome | isolation source: 115 cm saprolite on Douglas fir-dominated hillslope | place: USA:California | collected 2013-09-17
TGAATCGCCAGCGCGCCATCACTGGTGATACCGCACTCCGCCTCGGTCACTTCTTCGGCACCAGCCCCGAATTCTGGCTCCGCCTTCAGAGCCTCTACGAGTTGCGTCTCGCGGAGCAAAGAGCGGGAAAGATCATCAAGGCTTTGCCGAGGCTCAAGCGCCGCCACGCCGCTGCTATCTGAGCGTCAGGTCCTCGGCGCGAGCTGAGCGCAGTATCCTTCCGGGCACATTGACGCCGAAAACCCGCGCTGCGTAGAGTGAGGCTATGGCGGTGCAACATCTACGTCTCCGCGCTTGGTCGGCACACTAGCCACCAGGATCTCGCTTCGCGCTTGAAGGCGCCGTCCATATGGTTGTACATTGATATGTACATCGAGAGGAGCCTGATGACTCAGCTGACGATCTCTGAAGCGCGGAAGATGCTGCTGGATCTTCCCGAGAAGCTCGCCGGGACGTCGGAGCGCGCTGTGACGATCACGCGGCGCGGGCAACCGGTGCTGGCCATTTTGCCGTGGGAGTTTTACGAGAGCATCCTGGAGACGCTCGACATTCTCGGTGATCCTGAGATGGTCACGGCGCTCCGGGCTAGCCTCGACGACCTCAAGCGCGGGCGTCTGGTGAGTAATGCGGAGGCTAAGAAGCGCCTCGGCGTATGACCGGCGATCGCGCCTTCGCGATCACCTGGACCGAGACCGCCCTCAAGCTCGTCGAAGCCGTCCCCGACCAACGGATCAGGCGACTCATCAGTCAGCGGACCGATCAACTGGCCAAGTCGCCCGAGCAACAGGGCAAGCCGCTCATCGGAGAGCTGGCCGGGTTCCGCAGTGTCCGGGCCGTCGGCCAACGCTACCGGATCGTCTATCGTGTCGAACGACGAAAGGTCGTCGTGCTCATCGTCGCCGTCGGCCGTCGGCGATCCGGGAACAGGGGCGACATCTACGAACTGGCCAAGAAACTTCTGCGTCAGGGACTCCTCCGCTGATCGCCGAGGAAACAAGCAACGTTGCTCTGGTAGATCCACAGATCGCGACTTCCTGGCCGAGCGCTACGCCCTCTTCCGCCGCGCGAGCTGAGCCGACCGCATCCTCGCGGGCACGTATCCTTTCGGGCACGTTGACACGAAAATCCCTCGCGGCGTAGAGTGAGGCCATGGCTTTGCGACCCCGCGCGGTGATCACAACGCCGTACCCGACACCGGCTGCGACGGCCCGCGTCCTCGGCGTCTCGGCCAAGCGCTACCGCGAGCTCCGGGCGATGGTCACCGATGCCTTGGTCCGTGACCACGAGCGAAAGGCGAAGAAGCGGGCCGGAACGAGGCGGCGAGCGGCGCACCGAGCGTGACCGATCCCTGAGCGATACTCCCCGCAGAACGCTTTTCTCAACGTCCCGTACGATCCCCGCTACGAAAAGCTGTTCGTCGCGTTGATCGCCGGTCTCTGCGCCTTCGGGCTCCGCCCTCGGGCCACACTCGAGATCCCGAGTCCCACACGGCGGCTCGATCGCATCCTCGAACTGCTCTCGGCGTGCCGGTATTCCTTCCACGACCTCAGTCGAGTTCAACTCTCCGGCGGTGCCCCGCGATTCAACATGCCGTTCGAAGTGGGGCTGGCTGTTGCCACCGCCCGCTGGCGTCCCGCTCATCAGTGGTTCCTCTTGGAGGCACGTCCCTACAGGGTCCAGCAAACACTTAGCGATCTCGGCGGCACCGACGCCTATATCCACGGTGATGGCCCTCGAAAGCTATTGATCGCCCTCACCGACGCGTTGGTGAGGGCCGCGAAGCACCCGACGCTCGCTGAGCTCTACCGAATGTTCCAGCTCCTGAGCGCAGAAGCGACGGGCATTCGCCGAAATTACGGGACGTTGTTCGGGGCCCGCGCCTTCAGGGACCTCGTCGTTGTCGCCGTCGACTTCGCGACCCGCGAGGGTGCTCGATAGCGGGCCCACCCCAAGAGTCCGCTCGCTCTCGCTTCCCTCGGACCTGACTGTCTCCCACCAGCTACAATCCGGGCGATGCCGTTCAATGTTTCGCGGCCGCGAGGACGTATATCCGAAGCTCTGGACCAACGTGAAGACCGGGCGCAAAGGGTACGCGCCCGCCTGTGCGAACGAGTGGATCTGGTCCTCGCGCATACCGGACGCAAGGTAGGACAGGACATCGCCAACCGTGATGCGCGTTCCGCGCGCGCCCACCTCATCTGAGCTTCAGCTCCTCGTACGGTGACACGAACGGGTAGGCCGTGATGGGTGGGCACCTCGGCCAGCCGCGGGCCGACGCCGAGGAGCGCCGCGGAGCGAGTCCGCGTCTCGCTTCGCTACCACCGGGGCTTTCAGGTGGACAATGCCCCCGGCCTCGGGGTTTACTACCCGCGCCGGACGGAGGCCCGTCGCCCCCCGCCCAATCGGTCACCGACCCGCGACTCAGCAAAGGGAGGACATCATGGCTTCCGCACGTGATCACCAACCGCGCTTGACCCGCCGCACCCTGCTCAAGACCGCCGCCGCGGGCGCCCTGGCCCTGGGCGCTCCCGCCATCGTCCGCGCCCAGCCCGAGGCCATCCGCCTCGGCCACATCACGCCGCACACGGGCTTCCTCGCCCAGCTCGGCGAGTACGGGCAGAATGCGGCCCAGATGGCGGTGGACGAGGCCAATGCGGCGGGCGGGGTGCTGGGCCGCAAGATCGAGCTGATCGCGGAAGACAGCGTCAACCCCGGCGTGGCGGTGACCAAGGTGCAGAAGCTGGTCGAGCGCGACAAGGTCCTCTGTCTGGTGGGCGAGATCAATTCGGCCTCCGCGCTCGCCATCGGCGAGCAGGCCAATCGCTACAAGGTCGTCTTCCTCAACACGGGCGCCAACTCCGACGAGCTGCGCGGCAAGAGCTGCAACCGCTTCATGTTCCACGTCGAAGGCTGCAATACGATGTACACGAAGACCATCGGCACCTGGCAGAAGAGCAAGAATCTGATCAAGGGCGCCAAGTGGTACATGCTCACCGCCGACTACGCCTTCGGCCACGACCTCTACCGCGTCTCCACGCGCTTCCTCACGGAGAACGGCGGCACCGTGATGGCCAACGACATGGTGCCGACGAACACGCCGGACTACAGCGCCTATATCCTCAAGATCCGCCAGGCCAAGCCGGACTTCGTCTACCTCAACCTGGCGGGCGGCGACCAGACCACCTTCCTCAAGCAGTACAAGGAATACAGTATGCCCTTCCCGCTGGCCGGCGGCGTGATGGACACGGTGCCGTTCTGGGCGGCCGGGATCGAGTCGCTGTCGGGCCACTGGCAGAGTCTCTGGTACCACGGCCTCACCATGCCCGCCTCGCAGGCCTTCACCAAGCGCTTCAACGACAAGTACGGCAAGCCGCCCGACAACCAGGCCTGGGGCGATTACGTCGGCGTCAGGATCCTGCTGCAGGCCATGACCGAGACCAGGAGCACCGAGGCCGCCAAGTGGGTCTCGTACTTCGAGAAGGGCGCCAGCTTCGACATTCTCAAGGGCCGCAAGGGCAGCTTCCGCGACTGGGATCACCAGCTCCTGCAGGAGATGTACGTGGTCAAGGTCAAGGACAAGAAGGAGTCCAAGGACAAGTGGGACATCTTCGAGCTGGTGCAGACGGTGCCGGCCTCGGGCGAGTCCCTCGAGCTGATTCAGCCGACCCGGGCGGAAAACCCCTGCACGATGGCGTAACCGCCCTGCCCCCTCACCTTTGAACGGGTGGGGGGCCCATCGCTATGCCTCTGTTCGTCATCCTCGAGCACATGGCCAATGGCCTCCTCGTGGGCGCGTACTACATCGTCCTCGCGTTGGGGCTCTCGCTCATCTTCAGTCTGGGCGGGGTCGTCAACCTGGCCCACGGCGCCTTCTACGCGCTCGGCGCGTATCTCGGCTACGAGATCCAGCGGCGCCTGGGCTTCGCCGGCGCCATGGCGCTCTCGCCGATCGGGGTCGCGCTGATCGGTGTGGCCATCGAGCGCCTGGCCATCCGCCGCTTCTATCGGCAAGACCCCGGGCTCGCGCTGCTGTTCACGTTTGGATTGGCGATGGCGGCCGAGCAGAGCCTGAGACTCATCTGGGGCGCCACGGGCTTACCATTCGGCATTCCGGAAGCCCTGCGCGGCCAGGTCTTCCTCGGCGACTTCATCTACTCGCGCTACCGCATCGCGGTGCTGGCGGTGTCGGCCGCGGCCGTGACCGGCTGCTGGCTCTTGCTGAACAAGACCTCGTTCGGCCTGGTCGTCCGCGCCGGCACGCACGATCCCGAGATGGTGCGCGCCCTCGGCATCGCGCTGAGCCCCATCCTGACCGCGATCTTCGCGTTGGGCGTCGCGCTCGCCGGCCTGGCCGGCGTGATGTCGGCGCCGCTGGCCGGCGTGCATCCGGCCATGGGCACGGAGATCGTCGTCGCCGCCTTCGTCATCGTGGTGATCGGCGGCCTCGGGAGCTTCTGGGGCGTGGTCTGGGCGGGGCTGATCGTCGGCGTCGTCCGCGGGCTCACCGTGCTCTTCTACCCGCCGGCCGCCGAGGCCTCGATGTACGCCCTCATGGTGCTGGTCCTGCTCGTGCGCCCCCGCGGGCTCATGGGCGAGCGGTTCGAGCGCTTCGAATGAGCGCGGCGCGCTGGCGGCACCCACTCATCATCCTGGCCGCGGCGCTGCTCGCGCTGCCGTGGGCCATGTGGGCCATCGGCATGACCGAGGGCCTGGCCACCGAGATCGCGATCTTCGCCCTCGTCGGACTGGGCTTCAACCTGCTCCTGGGCTACACGGGCCTGCTCTCCTTCGGCCACGGCGCCTTCTTCGGGCTGGCGGCCTATGCCGCGGCGCTGCTGCAGATCCACTGGCTCCCGGGGCACGTGCTCGTGCCCGTCGTCGCCGGCACGCTCTTCGCAGCGGTGATGGGTCTCATCGTCGGCTTCCTGGCGCTGCGCCGTCGCGGCGTTTACTTCTCGCTGCTCACGCTGGCCTTCACGGCCCTGATCTTCTCGGTGGTCTACCGCTGGACCACCGTCACCGGCGGCGAGAACGGGCTGCGCGGGATCACTCGGCGCTCGCTGCTCGGGCAGCCAATCGAAAGCCAGCTCGCCTTCTACTATCTGACCGCGGCCATCGTGCTGCTGGTGGCGTGGGCGCTCTGGCGCGTAGTTCATTCCCCGCTCGGCCGGGTCCTTCTCGCGATCCGCGACAACGAGCGGCGGGCGCGCTTCCTGGGCTATCCCGTTCAACGCTACAAGCTCATCGCCTTCACGCTCTCCGCGGCGGTGACCGGCCTCGGCGGCTGCCTCTTCGCTTTTCTGAAAGTGTTCGTCTCGGCCGATCTGGTCCACGTGGCCTTCTCGGGGGAGATCGTGGCGATGACCATCGTGGGCGGCATGGGCCATTTCCTCGGCCCCGCGCTCGGCAGCGCCTTCTTCATCCTCTTCCGCGAGCTCCTCTCGGAACACACGGGCTCTTGGCAGTTCTGGTTCGGGCTCATGTTCATGGGCTTCATCCTCTTCTCGCCCTCAGGGCTCATCGGCCTCGGGGAACGCCTCCTTCGCCCCTTCCGACGCCAGGACGAGGAGGCCGCCGCCATGGCCGCGCGCCTCACGCCTCGGCCCGGCGCCGAGGTGCCCGACTTCCTCCGCGGCGGCGCGCTGGCCGCCGGCGTGCTGCTCGAATGCCGCATGGTGACCAAGCGCTTCCGCGACTTCACAGCGGTGGACGCCGTGGGCCTCACCCTCGCCGACCGGCGATTGTACGCATTGATCGGGCCCAATGGCGCGGGGAAGACGACGCTCTTCAACGCCATCTCGGGCATGTACCCGCCCGACGGCGGCCGTATTCTCCTCGACGGCCAGCGGATCGACGGGTTGCCTCCCGAGCGGGTCGTGGGCCACGGCATCGCCCGCTCCTTTCAGATCACCAACCTCTTCCCCTCGCTCACGCTCTTCGAGAACCTGCGTCTCGGCGTCCAGGCGCGCGATCCGCAGCGCTTCAACTGCTGGCGTCCGTTCTCGAGCCTCACCCGGGTGAACGAGGAGACGCGGGCGCTGGTGCGCTTCCTGGGTCTCGAGGGTCTCGAGGCCGTGCCAGCCGCGAGCCTCTCGTATGGAGGCCAGCGGCTGCTCGAGCTCGGGCTCCCGCTGGCGGCCTGTCCCCGGGTGCTGTTGCTGGATGAGCCACTGGCCGGCCTCGCCGCCGCGGAGCGCGAGCGGATCACAGCGCTGCTGCGCCGGCTCTGCGAGTGGATGGCGGTGCTGCTGGTCGAGCACGACATCGACCGCGTCTTCGGCTTCGCCGATCGCATCACCGTGATGAACGAGGGGCGCGTCGTCGTCGACGGACCGGCGGCCGAAGTGCGCGAGCATCCCAAGGTGCACGAGGTCTACCTCGGCCACGGCCGCGATCTCCTCTTCGCGGAGGCCGTCGGCGCCGCCGCCGGCCCGGGCGGGCCACCTGTCCTTCGGGTTACCGGCATCGACACCTTCTACGGCAAGAGCCACATCCTCCACGAGGTTTCGCTCGAGCTGAAAGCGGGTGAGATGCTGGCGCTGCTCGGCCGCAATGGCGCCGGCAAGTCCTCGACCCTCAAGAGCGTGATGGGTCTGGCCCCGCCGGCCCGAGGCCGCATCGAGTTCGCCGGGCGCGCGATCGGCGGCCACTCGCCCGAGGAGATCGCCCGGCTCGGTATCGGCTTCGTGCCCCAGGGACGGCGGCTCTTCCCCAACCTCACGGTGGCGGAGAATCTCGAGCTGGGCCGGCTCGGGCGGCAGCGCGGCGACGGCATCCGGTGGGAGGCCGAGCGCATCTTCGAGTTCTTCCCCCGCATGCGCGAACGCCTCGGCAGCCGGGCCGAGACATTGTCCGGCGGAGAGCAGCAGATGGTGGCCATCGCGCGCGCGCTGTCGGGCAACCTCAAGCTCCTGCTCCTTGACGAGCCCTTCGAGGGCCTGGCCCCGGCGGTGAGTGAGACGATCTTCCGCTCGCTCGACCGCCTGCGCCGCGAGGTGCCCATCCTCATCGTCGAGCACGATCTGGATCTCGTGCTCGCGCTGGCGGATCGGGTGAGTGTGCTGGACCGCGGCCGCATCACCTACGAGGGCCCGGCGGCTCCCCTGCGCGCGGACCGCGAGCTGCGTCGCCAAGTGCTGTGGGTGTGACCGGGCGCGACTCCCTCTCACCTCGGGGGAGAGGTCGCGTTCTCGCTCACGCCTAAGACGATGATCGACCGGGAGGTTGCGCGCGGCCTCGAGGACCTGCGCGCAGGACGCGTCTACGGTCCCTTCGCCTCGGCCGATGCCATGATTCGATCGCTCCGCGGGCGCGCGAGGAGGAAGAAAGCGAAGGCCTCCACGTACCGCGCGCCGCCCACCTCAAGCCCAAGCGCGACTTCCTGGCGGAGCGCTGCGCCCTCTTCCGCCGGGCGAGCTGAGCGCTGTATTCTTCCGCGCGCGTTGACACGAAATAGCCCCAGTGCGTAGAGTGACGGCATGGCCTCGCGACCGCGCAAGCGCAGGCGAGAAGTGCAGCCCCCACTCCTCGCCAAGCCCACGGGGTTCAGCTCCCTCTCGAAGGCTGAACAGGTCCGCTATCTGCAGGCTCTCTGGGACAGCATCTCCGAGAGGCCGGGTGAGATTCCGGTGCCGGGGTCGCATCTGATCCTTGCTGAAGAACGGCTTGCCGAGTATCGCCGAGATCCCAGCCGCGCCAGGCCCGCGCGTGACGCGCTCGATCGCCTGACTAACCCGGATCGGTGACCGAGGATCGGCGGGTTGCCGAGCCGCGAGTCGATCTCGACGTCGCGGCGACGCAGCGACTGGCGGCCTGAAGTCTTCCGCGTCAAAGTTTGACGTACCCAGAACGGGGTTTATCATACCCATTATGGGAATGAAGCGCGCCCGGCGGAGGTACGATTCCAGGGCCTCATCCCCGGGCTTGGCCGATGCGCTGTTTGCCAAGGTGCAGCAGCGCGTCCTTGCCGTGCTCTTCGGCAATCCCCGGCGCAGCTTCTATGCGAACGAGGTGATCGGCCTGGCACGCTCCGGTACCGGTGCGGTGCAGCGAGAGCTCGCCCGCCTCGAGGCATCCGGCCTCGTGACCGTCACCCGCGTTGGCAAACAGAAGCACTATCAGGCAAACGCCGGCTCGCCGTTGTTCGAGGAGTTGCGAGCGTTGGTGCTCAAGACGGTCGGATTGGCCGACGTCCTGCGCGCGGTGCTGGCACCGGTTTCGCGAAGCATCCGCGCGGCGTTTGTCTACGGGTCGATCGCCAAAGGCCAGGACACCGCCGCCAGCGACATCGATCTGATGGTGATCAGCGACAGCCTGACCTATCCCGATCTGTTCGCTGCCCTGGAAGCGGCCTCTGCCCAACTCGGGCGAAAGGTCGCCCCCACGATCTATTCGCCTAAGGAGCTGTCCCGGCGGGTGAAGCAGGACAATGCCTTCGTCACCCGAGTGCTGGCGCAACCCAAGCTCTGGCTCATCGGCAGCGAGCGTGACCTCGCCGCTTGAGAACCTCTGCGGGCCGGGGCAACCCCTGCGCAAGGAGGCGCCGGACGCCAAGGAGCTTGCCGGGCTCGAACGATCCGGCCTCAGCCGACTTGCCGATGCAGAGAAACAAGCGAATTCCCTGGAGAGCCGCTTCGACCTCGCCTACAACGCTGCACACGCGCTGTGCCTCGCGGCGCTGCGCCGCTCGGGGTATCGCGCGGCGAACCGATACATCGTGTTCCAGGCGCTTCCGCACACGCTCGGTGTCGGCCCCGAGGTCTGGCGGGTGCTTGCTCGGTGCCATGAGCTTCGCAATCGTGGAGAGTACGAAGGCGATCTGTACGTCGACGAACGCCTGGTCACCGACCTGATCGATGCGTGCAAGCTCGTCGCGACCACGCTCCACAAGCTGCCACCCGTAACGTAAGCGACCGCTTCTCCGCCTCGCGGGCAAACGTGACGACCGCATCCCCGGTCGCGAGCGGTTCCTGATTCGGAAGATGACACCCGATCTGCATCGTGTACCCTCCCGGCATCGGTCTCGGCGGGAATGGTACCGCAAACGAGTCACGCAAGACCTGACATCGGGAGGTCGAGATGAGCGCATTCGACGAGTACGCGAACAAGTACAAGACGGCGCGGATGGAGCGCAGAAACGGTGTACTGCAGGTGACCCTTCATACCGACGGCCAGTCGCTGCGCTGGGGGTTTCTGCCCCATGGCGAGCTGCCGCAAGCCTTCCACGAGATCGGCGCGGATCGCGAAAACCGCGTGGTCATCCTGACCGGGACGGGCGACGAGTTCTCGGGCCCGCGTGCGAGTCCGGGCACGTCCTCGTTTCCGACACGGCCGTCGATCGAGCGGCTCGATCGCATCCACTGGGAGGGGCGGCATCTCCTGATGAACCTGTTGAACATCGAGGTGCCGGTGATCAGCGCGATCAACGGCCCGGCGTGGCGCCACTCCGAGATCCCCCTGCTGTGCGACATCGTCCTCGCGGCCGAGACCGCGAAGTTCCAGGACTCGGCGCACTTCACGTCGGAGGTCGTGCCTGGAGACGGCATGCACATCGTCTACCCGATGCTCCTGGGAATGAATCGAGGGCGCTATTTCTTGCTGACCGGGCAGACGCTCGATGCCGCCGAAGCGCTGCGACTCGGACTCGTCGCTGAAGTGCTGCCGCCCGACAGGCTCCTGGCGCGCGCCTGGGAGCTCGCGGAGGAGTTGGCCCGAAGGCCCACCTTGCTGCTGCGCTACACGCGCCTCCTCTTCACCGAATATCTGCGCCGGCAGATGCACGACCTCCTCGGTTACGGGCTCGCCATGGAGAGCCTGGCGCTCTTTGAAAAGCCGGAAGCGCCGTGAACCGGAGAGGAGGTGAGCGTGCAGGCGCCACCGAGGCGGTTCACCGCCCGGCTTCTGGCCTGTCGGCCTGGCACGGCTGTCGATTCGAGGGCTCGCCGTTCGACCTTCTGATGGAGACGAAAGTTCGGTGCATGGGAGGCATCAATGCGAAAGACGATGCAAAAGATCACCCCGTTTCTGTGGTTCGACAGTCAAGCCGAAGACGCCGTGAAGTTCTATGTGTCGATCTTCAAGGGCTCGAAGATCCGAGGCGTGACCCGCTACGACGAAGAGGGGTCGAAGGCCGCCGGAAGACCAAAGGGATCGGTGATGACGGTGGCATTCGAGCTCGATGGACAAGAATTCACGGCGTTGAACGGCGGGCCGATCTTCAAATTCACCGAGGCGATCTCCTTCGTCGTGAACTGCGAGACGCAGAAAGAAGTGGACCACTTCTGGGAGAAGCTTTCCGCAGGCGGCCACCAGGTACAATGCGGCTGGCTCAAAGACAGATTCGGTGTGTCGTGGCAAGTCGTTCCCACCGTCCTGGTCGAGATGCTACAGGACAAGGACCGCGAAAAATCGAGACGGGTCATGGCGGCGATGCTGAAGATGATAAAGATCGACATCGCAGCGCTCAAGAAAGCGTACGCGGGACGGTCCGGCTCGGCGTCGTAGATGGCGCCCCCCACGATGGCTCTCTGGCAGAGTATGCGGGTGGAGGCAGGGCATGAAGCCTAGTCAGGGAACCCGAATAAGTCGGATCTTCGCGGACGGCCGTCAGATCGACGAAGCTTTGAGATCTGCCGTCAGAGAAGCGATCCGCACCCACCAGAAGCGGAACGTTCCTGTCGTGGTCTGGCGAAATGGCCAGACAGCCCTGGTCTCCGCGCGGGAGCTGACTACCCCTTCGACCGTTCCCTCGAAGAGAAAGACTGTGTCTCGCCGCCCCTCTGACCGATTACGCTCGCCGATCAAGCGTACTCGCGCCTGACGCAAGACCGACGCCACCATCGCTTCACCTCAAAAAGGCTGGCTGGCCCTTTAGGCGCTCTTCGCCTTTACGCGTAGTTCGACGTCACAATCGAGGACTTGGAGGAGTCGGAGCATCTGGTCAACAGACTTCCGATAGTTGGTTTGATCGAGGAGTCGATAGAGCTGCGTCGGGGAGGTTCCGAGCCGGCGAATGATCTCCCGCCTGGCCAGCGGCGTCACGGCGATGCGCTTCTGAGCTTCGAGCGTCAGCCGGTAGAGGAGGAGATCTCGCAGGTAGTCAGGATCCTGGTTGTATTCGAGGACGTCCTCGATATGAACCGTCCCCTCGCGCCCGGACTGAAGTATATACGTAAACCCTTCACGTCCCAGTTCCTGATCGACGAACACCTTGGCAATGGGGTCGTCGGCCGACGGCTGCACCTCGAGTCAGGCAAACGGAAACACAAGGCGCTTCCTGTTGACCCAGACCTCGAACGCTTTGCGTCTATTGTTGGCCTTGACGGTTCGAATTCTCACAGCCGCCCCTCGCGCTCGAGCTGTGCGATCAGCTCGAGAATCTTGGCCGATACCTTGCCCTTCATCGGCTTCTCGTTCTCGAGATCCAATTTCACAATGAGCCTGGGCGATGAAGATGTAACCGCCCCGCCGAACCTTCGGCATTGCCGATGTTACCCTCTAAGGTAACGCTTTGCAAGACCGACGCACTACCCGGGGTAAATGGCGCCTATGGAGGAGCCAGCGGCGATCCGGTCATAGGTCGCGCGCAACTGATCAAGGAATCCAGGGCCAGCCCGGGTTGCTCGTTCTCGTTCCACTGGTACGTCGCCGCGACGTCGAGATCGACTCGCGGCTCGGCAACCACCCGATGCTCGGTCAGCGATCGGGTTGGTCAGGCGATCGAGCGCGTGACGCGCGGGCCGGGCGCGGCTGGAATCTCGCCTGGCCGTTCGGAGATGCTGTCCCAGAGAGCCTGCAGATAGCGGACCTGTTCAGCCTTCGAGAAGGAACTGAACCCCGTGGGCTGGGCGAGGAGAGGAGGCTGCACTTCTCGTCTGCGCTTGTGCGGTCGCGAGGCCATGCCGTCACTCTACGCACCGAGGCTATTTCGCGTCAACGCGCCCGAAAGGATACGGCGCTCTGACTGGGTACCGTCGACGCGCGATGGTCGAGCCCGAGGGCTTGCAAATTGATGCGGCGGAGAGGGCACTGTAGGTTGATAGCATGCCGGCAAAGGTAGTGATCACCAGCGCGGCGGCGCCCTGTCACTCCGCACTCAGTAGGGGGTTCGGCAGGGAACGACGTGTCGGCCGTGACGCCGATAGACGCGGAAGTCCGCATCGGTGGTGAAGACGACCGGGTCGGCCAGTGTCTCGCTCATCCGCACGAGGCAGGCATCGGCCAGGCTCATCGGGACGTCCGCGTACTTCTGCATCAGGTCCAGGACGCGGCCCTGCTCCTCGGCGAGGTGGAAGGTGGGGACCACGGCGCCGCGGCGTAGAAGCGCGGCCAGCGCGGGCCGGCCACGAGGCCCGAGCAGGTGAAAGGCTTCGGACAGAGCCGCTTCGCACGTCTGCCACGGCAGGGCGAGACGCGGCAGCTGCGCCGCCGCCCAGGAATGGTGGCGATCGCGACGGCTCAGCAGGGCGATGAGGAAGCCGGCATCAACGAGCACGCCGGCCATAACGTGTGGCCTTCAGATACGATTTCTTCCGCCGACTCAGATCGACCGGCAACCCCGCCACCGAGCCCACCAGATCGGCGATCGCCGGGGGCGCAGGCCGCGAGCGAGGTCGCGTGACGAGGGCCAAGCGCTCCCGAACGACGTCGGATTTCGAGCGCCGGCGTTCGCGAGACTCGGCCTCGATTTCCGCCACCAGGGTCTCAGGCAGGCGGACGGTGAGAGTTTTCATTGCCGGAGTGTAATACGCTACCGGCATCGGTGCAATACGCCGCGGTCGTCTACGGTCCCTTCGCCTCGGCCGATGCCGTGATTCGATCGCTCCGCGGTCGCGTGAGAACTTTCGTCACCCCTCGCCGCGTGCGAAGAAATACGATGAATCCCAGGATGTCTTGTAATGCGGCCTTACTGCACGGCACGGCCGGATGCTACTCCAGACCACGCCCCTCTGACTCATCACGCATCTCCCGATTTCTGGGCGTCGTATCGGCGTCACCCGCGCAATCGTTCCTCCGAGTTGGTGCGTAGCCACCATCCTTGCAGCGTCGCCCCGACCAGAAATGCGGCTAGCAGCACGAGGTCGATGACCTGCAGGACGGGCGCATCCAGGGAGGCCACCAGAGGCGCGCCGGGCGGCAGGCGGGTCGACGACTCCGCGACGGCCGGGATCATGTGAAAGAGCATCGTGGACGAGTAGCTGATCGCCTGGACGTACCGCGACGCGCGCCCGAACAGCTGGGAGCTCGCCGCGACGGTGCCGACCGCGAGCGCGACGAGGGTCAGCAGGGCCAGCACGTGTGGCGGGCCAAACCCGCCGTGCTGGAAGATTCCGAGGGCGGTTACCGCGGTGACCAGGGTCGAGATCAGATAGACCTGCCCGAGCCGATTCGTCGGAGAGATCTCCTTGTCCCGGGCCAACGCGATGAACCCGCACACCACGGCGACCAGGGCGATCGCCGTGTGGAACACGCCGAGTGTCGTCAGGCCGAGCATGGGGGGCTCCTCCTCAGTCCTTGGCCTGCGCGTGCGCCTCCACCTTCCACAGGAGCTTGTCCACGCCGCGCGAGACTTCGGTGAACAGGTCGGTGGTGTCGGCGTCGCCGAGCGCGTCGGCCGCATCGATCGCCGCGCGCGCCGACGCGCCGAACCTCGCGAGCGCGCCGGAGAGCGCCAGCACGTGCTCGCGCCCCGAGCTGATGTCCAGCGGGTACTCGGACAGGCGCGACGTCTTGGCGACGATTCGGGCGGTGCCGAGCGCGGTGCCGCCGAGCTCCACGGCGCGCTCGGCGAGGTCGTCGGCGTGCTCTCCGACCTCCTTCACGACCTCGTCGAAGAGCTCGTGGAGCGCGATGAAGTTCGGCCCCTTGACGTTCCAGTGCGCCTGCTTCGCCTGAAGGCTGAGGTCCAGGGCGTCGGCGAGCTGCTGGTTCAGCAGCTCGATCGCGCCGCGGCGCACCTTTTCTGCGAGATCGTTCTGGGTGTTCCAGAGTGGTCGATTCATGATGACGTCCCCCTTTTCTGTCTCAGTTGACGAAGCGAGTGATCGCGGGAATCACGGTCGCTGGCGCTTCTTCCATCAGCCAATGTCCGGAGCCCTTGGCCACTTCACCTCGGACGTCCGATGCGATTTGTTTGGCCTGCTCGATGAGGAAATCCCCGCTGGCCTTCTCGCCGGTGAGAACGAGCAGCGGCATGGCCAGACGCGCAGTCGCCATCTGGGCGAAGTCCCGGGCGTCGCGTTCGAAATTGCGGAAGTATTCGAAGCCGGCCCGCATGCCGCCGGGCTGCGCGTACGCCTCCGCATAGATTTTCCGATCGGCCTCGGGCACCGAATGCTTGGGGTCAGCGGCGAAGTCGTTCCAGAAGTGCTCGAAGTAGATCCGCTCACGCCCCTGAACCAGCGCCAGCGGCACCTCGCCATAGAAGTGGAAGTGCCACAAATCGCGTAGCAGCCAGACGTCCTTCCAGTCGCCGATGCCGGGCAGGAAGGCGTCCATCAGCACCACGCGCTCGGCGGCCCGCGGGAACTGCGCAGCATACGCATACGCGACCATCAAGCCGATGTCGTGGCCGACGATACGAACGCGATCGAATCCCAGCGACGCGGTCAATGCCTGGATGTCGGCGGCGAGAGTCTTCTTATCGTAGCCGGCTTCCGGCTTGGCCGATCCGCCGGCGCCGCGCAGGTCAGGAACGATCACCGTGTGACGCTCGGCGAGCGAAGGCACGATCGGATGCCACATGTGCCCGGTCTGCGTGTAGCCGTGAAGCAGGACGACGGGGCTGCCCTTGCCGGCGATGCGGTAGTGCAGGCGAACGCCGTTGACCTCCGCGAAGCGAGCCGCCACGCCGCTCACTACAGGCGTCGTTTCAGCTCCGCCGACGCCTGCAGCATCGCGGAGCGGACGCCAGGAACCCGGGTGATAGGGTTGAGCAGCCCGTAATCGTGGATCAGGCCGTTGTAGCGCGTCGCGGTGACGTCGACCCCGGCGTGATCGAGCTTGCGCGCGTAGGCCTCGCCCTCGTCGCGCAGCACGTCCATCTCCGCGGTCTGGATGAGGGTGGGCGGCAGGCCCTTGAGCCGCTCGTTCGTCGCCTGGAGCGGCGAGGCGTAGACGTCCTGCCGCTCCTTCGGGTCGGTGGTGTAGCTGTCCCAGAACCACTTCATCATGTTCCGGGTCAGGAAGTGCCCGTCGGCGAACCGGTCGTACGACGCGGTGTCGAAGCTCGCGTTTGTGACCGGCCAGAACAGCACCTGGTGACGGATCCTCGGGGTGCCCAGGTCCTTGGCCATCAGGCTCACGACGGCGGCCATGTTGCCGCCGACGCTGTTGCCGACGACCGCCAGACGCTCGCCGTCCACACCGATCTCCTTGCCGTACGCGGCGACCCACCTGGTCGCCGCGTACGCCTGGTTGATGGCGACCGGGTAGCGGGCCTCTGGCGACCGATCGTACTCGACGAACACCGCGGTCGCGCCGGATCCCGCGACGAGATCGCGCACGAGACGCTCGTGCGTCGGGAAGTCGCCGAGCACCCAGCCGCCGCCGTGGAAGAACATGAACACGGGGAGCGTGCCCGACGCGCCGGCCGGCCGGACGACCACCAGCTTGACCGTCTGGCCGTCGGCGCTGATGGTCCGTTGCGTGACGTCGGCTTTCGGCAGGTCGAGCGGGACGCTGGACTGCGCGCCTTCCAGCACCGCGCGAGCCTCCGCCGGAGTCATCTGCTCCATCGGCTTGCCGCCGCCGGCCGCGAGGGCTTGCAGAAAGACCTGGATGTTCCGTTGGACGCCGGGACTTCCGGCTGTCGTCATGACGCTGCTCCTTTCGTGTCGGTGAGCCTCATGTCACCTTGAGATGCTCGATAGGGAACCCCTGATCCAGCCAGAGCGTCAGGCCTCCGTGAAGAGGCCGCACTCGCGTGATGCCGTTCCGCTTCAGCCGTAGCGCCACCCGGGCGCTCGTCGCCTCGTTGGGTCAGGTGCAATACAGGACGATCTCGCGGTCGCGCGGCACCTCGCGATGGCGCTGATCGATCTCCTCCGCGGCGATCCATATCGCGCCCGGGATGGCGTAGGGCGCCGCGTTCACGTCGAGCACGGAGCGCGTGTCGATGATCGCCACATCCTTGTCGCCGGTATCGAGCCGACGCTTGAGCTCGGCGGGCGTGATGCGCGCGGTCCTCAGGGTGCGGAAAAAACGCCGTCGCTGGAGGTACTTGATGAGAACGTAACCCGCCAATGCCGCCGCCACGACGACGACGAGGGAGCGTCCAAGACGGGCCGCCTGCGACGCGACGAGCTCCAGGGCATCGCTGAAGACGTAGCCGAGCCCCATCCAGGCGCCTGCCCAGATGAGCGCGCCGGCGCCGTCGAGCAGGAGGAACTGCCAGCGGGCGACGCCGACCATCCCGGCAAGGGGCGGAGCGACGGTGCTCAGTCCCGGGACGAACTTCGCGATCAACAGCGCGCTCCTCCCGCGCCTGATGAACAGGTTCTCCGTCCGTCGGACGCACGAGTCCGGCTCGAGGGCGAGGCGGCACAGGAGACCGAGGACTCGACCGCCGCGCCGCCGGCCGAGCTCGTACCAGACGACGTCCGGTGGCAGCGACGCCGCGAGCGCGGCCCCGAAGGCGAGCGCCGGGCTCATCCGTCCCGCGCCCATGAGCGCCCCGACGCCGAGGAGGACGGGCCCGGCGGGGATCGGGAGCCCGATCTGCTCCGCCAGCACGAACGCGAAGAGCACCACGTAGCCGTACTGCGACAGGACCTGGACGGTCTCGCTCATCGCGCGTCGCTCAGCAGCGTGCCTAGGCTCGGACCCCCGACACTACCATCAACGTGCGCCTTCCACTAGCGCAGGCCGCCCGCGATGAGCAGCATTACTAGGCTAATTTGCCGCCGTCGACGGCGATGGACTGACCCGTGATGAAAGGCGCCTTGTCGGATGCAAGAAACACGATGGTCTGGGCGATCTCTTCGGGCGTCCCTGCGCGTTTGGCTGGCACTCCCGCGACCAAGCCGGCCTTCCTGTCGACACTGCCGGTGAAGCGGTTCAGCATCTCGGTCTCGACCGGACCAGGGGCGACCGCGTTGACGCGTACGCCGAACGCCACCGCTTCGAGCGCCGCTGACTTCGTCAGCCCTTCGACCGCGTGCTTGCTGGCCGAGTACACGGACCCGCCCGGCACACCGACCCGGCCCAGGACAGAAGACAGGTTGACGATGTTGCCGTGCCCTTGGGCCAGCATCACGCGCAGCTCATGCTTCAGGCTCAGCAGCGTGCCGAGCACGTTGGTCTCGAAGGTGGCCACGTAGCTGTCGGCGGACTGTTCAGTCACCGGGCCGGGCTGGCCTTCGGTACCGGCGTTGTTGACGGCCACGTCCAGGCGGCCAAAGCGCGCGACGGTCTGATCGACAAGGCTGCGCACGTCGTCCTCGCGGCGCACATCGGCGCGCACGTAGTCAGCCTCCGCGCCGAGGGCACGCAGCTCAGTGGCCAATGCTTGGCCAGCTTCGTCGCGTCGTCCGGAGACGATGATGCGCGCGCCTTCATGAGCGAAGGCTAACGCTGTGGCACGTCCAATGCCTGTGAGGGCGCCTGTGATCAAGACAACGTTGGAACTCATGTGACTTCTCCTTGAACTCCTATTCCCCGCCTCTCGTGTTTCTCGATGTATGATCTACGACCATGATGATGCCGATGGGTCCCGGTCCGATTCGCGGGACTGCGATCGGGCGGAGTGCCCGATCACGCACCTAGAAGCTCCACCACGTGATGAGCTCGACCTTGTTGTTCTCGTTGTGCCGGCTCTCCGACCCGCCCGTGACGCCGACGCTCTTGAAGTTGGTGTTCGTGAAGTTGTAGCCGAGCGCGAACGTGAAGGGCCCCGGCGTCCACCAGACGCTCGCCTCGGACTGGAAGTTGTTGACGCGGAAGAAGGTCCGACCCGAGCCCGAGGGATCGGCGATGAGCGTACCCGTGATCGCCGGGCGATCGCTCTCGAGCGCCCACTGGGTGCCCGCCGCCCAGCGGAGGCTCAGCGTGTCCATCAGGTAGAACTGCGGGTTGATCCACCCCCCGACACTCTGCGCAGGCACCAGGTGTCCGCCGCCGTCGAGGATCACTCGCCGGTCGAATTCCGAGTTCGTGATCCGTCCCTCACCCCGCGTCCACACGCCGCCGCCCGTCAGCTTCAGCGTCAGCGCCCGCCCCGTCTTGTTGAACCCGATCCGATCGAGCGTCACGCTGAAGGCTGCCGTCTGGTTGTCGAACGTGTGCTCGGTGAAGTTCGTCTGGGCGTTCAGATTCGGCGTGAGGGTCCCCGCGTTGAAGCGCTCGTGGAATTCTCCCCAGGTCGTTCGGAGGTAGATCTTGGTGGCTCCGATGCCGAAGCCCTCTCCGAGCCGGCCCGCCTCGAGTCCGATCCCGGCGCTCAGCGCGGGAAATCCGCTGAGGCACCCCGAGCCGCAGTCCATCGTTCCTCCGAGCGCCTGGTTATCGAACAGCGGACGCTCCACGCCCAGCGAGGTCAGGAACTTGACGTTGGACGTCAGCGGGTACTTGTCGACCACCTCGATCCGCGGGTTCCGCCGCTCGGCGTCCCCGAGCCCGCTCAGCAGCGTGTTGAAGTCGATGGTGTCCGGCACGATCTGGTCGAAGGCGTCCCCTTGCCCGAACGTCCAGATCAGCTCGTTGCCCGGGACGAGGAAGCTCGGGAACGTCCAGCGTCCGATGGCCCACCGCAGGCGCGGGTTGTTGTTGACGGCGTTGACCTCGCCGGCGCCGTTGGCCTGCTGGTTGAAGTCCATCTCGAAATAGGCGGTCGTCCTTCCGCCCAGGGTCTCCGGCCCTTGCATCGCCAGATTCAGCCGGGTGCGGCTCACGAAGGCGCGGAACACCTCGCGGTGCGCGTTGTTCCCGCCGCCGGGCACCGCGTTGTTGGGCAGGAGGGCCGTGCTGACCGCCTCCCCGACCGGGGTGTCGCTGTGCTGCACGTGCAGCCGCAGCGAGCCGCCCAGCCGGATCTTGAAGTCCTTGCCCGAGTACACGTTGCCCGGGATGTCCTGGCCCAGCACGAGCGGCGGCCCGTTGTTGGTCTGCCTGCCGCCGGCGTGCAGGTCGAAGAAGTTGGACCAGCCTTCGAGGACCTGCGCGACCCGCTCCTCTTGCTTCTGGAGGGAAAGCTGTTGCTGCTGGACCTGCTCCTGGAGCGCTCGCAGCCTCTGCTCCCGCTCTTCCTGGGCGCGCCGCTCCTTCGCGCGCTCGGTCTCTTGCTGCTCGATCATGCGCTTGAGCGTGTCGACCTGCTCGCGGGTCGATCGCTCGAGCTCCTCGATGCGTCGCTTGAGCTCGTCCACGCCCTGAGCGTGGGCCGCGGGCACGGTGACGGCACCGAGCAGGAGCAGGGCGGCGATGACGGTCGTGCGAGGGGACTGTCTCGGTCGCATGTCACACCTCCGGATGGAAGATCCAGACAAGGCGGCTTCAGCGTCCGGTTGCGCTCTGCCTACTGCGCCATGATTCCGCCCGACCGGGCGCAGGCGTCAGGCTCGCGCGTTGACGATGTTCTGCAGCGCGGCCTTCGGCACCGCGCCGATGACCCTGTCGACGACCGCGCCGTCCTTGACGAACAGGATCGTCGGGATCGACCGGATGTCTAACCGAGCCGCCAGCCCCGGGTTCTCGTCGACGTTGATCTTCATCAGCGTCACCCGGCCTTCCGAGGCGTCGGCCAGCTCCTCGAGAACCGGCGCGATCATCCGGCACGGCCCACACCACTCGGCCCAGAAGTCCAGCATGAGAAGACCCTGGTTCGCAACCAGCGCCTCGTCGAAGTTCTGCTCGGTCAGATGGAGTGTCTCGGGCATCGTGGGGCTCCTCCCGCCCGTTGGGACGCGGGTCGCAGCCTTCGGGATTCAGGTGGAAGCGTGCCCGGGATGACGCGAGCCGAAGGTCTTGACACGCGGCTAGTGATAGTCAAAGCTGAGGGCGACATGAAAACGAAGGTAAAGCGGGCGACGAGATCGTCGACCACGGCGGCGAAGAGGCGTCGCCGCCGCATTTCTTCGCCCAAGCGGGAGTATTACGAACGCACGATCGTTCAGCCAGCTGCGCGCTTGATCGCCGCGCTCGCGAGCAAGGAGACAAGAGCCGCGGCGGGCTAACCCGCCAGTCGCTTCGCTTCCTTTTCTGCAAGTCCTAGCGCCTCGCACCACTGCTTGGCTATCTCCCCGCGAGCGCGCTTGGTCGGCACATTAGCCACCAGGATCTTGAAGATTTCTTCGGTTGATAGTCTCTGGTGTCGCGCTCGGTTCACGAGTTCTCGCTGAATTCCGATACGCTTCGAGGGATCCGGGGAGCCTTCCAGGAGCCGATATAGCTCTGCGAGCGTTGCGGTGCTAGCGCTGACAGTCCATCCGCCAGATTCCTGATCAGTCATAGCACCTCGAACCACTCGACGGGACTGGACGATGATTACGTGAACCGCAGCCGCTGTCATCTGTATCTGCTCGGCGACGCCGAGACCGGCCGCTTGCTGAGTCTCTCGCACCTCGCCTATGCTGTCGGCACTGCCATGCGCGCACGTGGAAGCGCCCCACGGATGACACGAGCCGAGCTCACGGCCCAGGTTCAGGCGTTGCAGCGGCGCGCCCGCGCGCTGGAGCGGCGCCTGCGGCAGAGCGAGCGCGCCGCCGGCGAGCTCCGCCAGGGCGAGGCGCGGCTGCGGTCCCTCTTCGAGTACGCCGACGATTTCGTCGTCTCGTGCCGGCTCGACGGGACGATCACCACCGTCAACCGGGCGACCGAGAAGACGCTCGGGTGGTCGCGCGAGGAGCTGATCGGTCACAACATCGAGCGGATCCTCACGCCCGCGTCGGTCGCCCTCGGGTACGAGCGCGTCCGCCGCGCGTTGGCGGGCGAGAAGCTCTCCAAGATCTTCGAGCTCGAGGCGGTGCACCGGGACGGGAGCCTCGTGCCCGCCGAGGGCTGGGCCGCCTTCATCCGGGACGCGCGGGGCCAGCCGATCGAGCATCTCGGGGTGTTCCGGGACATCCGCGAGCGCCGGCGCGCCGAGGAGGCCCTGCGGGAGAGCGAAGAACGGTACCGCAGCCTGTTCGACAACGCGAACGACTTCATCCTCACGTTCTCGCACGACGGCACGGTGACGAGCGTCAACCGCGCGTACGAGCGCCTGACCGGCTGGACCCGCGACGAGCTGATGGGGCGCGACTGGGGCACCCTCGTCGCGCCCGCCGATCGCGAGCGCATGGCGGAGCGCACCCGGCGCGCGCTCGCCGGCGAAAAGCTCCCCTCGCTCTTCGAGGTTGCCACGCTCTGCAAGGACGGCCGCGTGGTCCCGCTCGAGGGACGGACGCGGATGTTGCGCGATCGTCAGGGCAGGCCGATCGGCTTTCAGGGGATCTACCGCGACATCACCGACCGCAAGCTCGGCGAGGAAGCGCTGCGGGAGAGCGAGGCGCGCTACCGGGCGATGTTCAGCGAGGCCGAGGAGCACCGGCAACTCCTCGATCGGCTCTACCGGCTGACGGCCTCGATGCAGATGTCCTGGGACCCCCAGGATCGCCTGCGCGCCTTCGTGCAAGGGGTGCACGAAATCCTGGGCTTCGATCGCTTCTACGTGGCCCTCGTGTCGGCCGACCAGACGACGTTCGACGTGGCGACCGCCGTCGGTGTCGAGATGTTCGAGCGCCTCCCGCTCTCGCCCGCGGCCGGCCCCCTCTACCACGCTTTCGCGACGCGGCGGCCGCTGGCGATCCTGACCGATGAGGAGCTGCTCCGCGTGCCGCCCGTTGCCGCCGAGTACCGGGACCGCGCGTACTTCCGGAGCCGTCGGTTCATCGTCGTGCCGCTCGTCGCCGGCGACCGTGTGATCGGCGTCGCCAGCGCCGACAACAAGACGACCCGGCGGCCGATCACCCCGGCCAGCGTCGAGCTCTTCACGCTGGTCTGCCAGCAGCTCGCCACCGCGCTGGAGGAGGCGCGCCTCTACGCCGAGGGGCGCGGCCGCGAGCAGGAGATCGCCGCCCGTAACCGCGAGCTGACCGAGGCGCTCGAGCAGAACGCCCGCCTGCTCCGCGAGCTCGAGGAGAAGAGCACCCAGCTCGAGGTCGCCAGCCGCCACAAGTCCGAGTTCCTCGCGAACATGTCGCACGAGTTGCGCACGCCGCTCAACGCGATCATCGGTTTCTCCGAGGTGCTCCTGGAGCGGATGTTCGGCGAGCTCAACGCGAAGCAGGAGGAATATCTCCGCGATATTTTCGCCTCCGGCCACCATCTCCTGTCGCTGATCAACGACATCCTCGACCTCTCGAAGGTCGAGGCGGGGCGGATGGAGCTGGAGCTGGCGGACTTCGACCTCGGCGAGGCGCTGACGAGCGCCGCGACGCTCGTCCGCGAGCGGGCCGGGCGCAAGGAAATCGCGCTGCACGTGACCGTCGACGCGCGGCTCGGGCAGGTACGGGTGGACGAGCGGAAGATCCGGCAGGTGCTCTTGAACCTCTTGTCGAACGCGATCAAGTTCACGCCGGAACGCGGGCGGATCGAGGTGCGGGCCGTGCCGGCGGACGGCGTCGCGCAGGTGTCGGTCACCGACACCGGGGTCGGCATCGCGCCGGAGGACCAGGAGACGGTGTTCGAGGAGTTTCGTCAGGTGGGAGCCAGCTCGGCGAAGCAGGAAGGGACGGGGCTCGGGCTCGCGCTCTGTCGAAAGCTCGTCGAGCTGCACGGCGGCAAGATCTGGATCGAGAGTCAGGTGGGCGTCGGCTCGACGTTCACGTTCACGATCCCGCTGACGTAAGAGACCCTTGCCCGTCGTCCTGCACGATCCGGTGGAGCACCCAGCCGCTCGCGTCTTGGCCGCCGACGCGCTCGGCCCGCTCGAACAAGCTCAGCCGGCCGCTGCGCGGAATCGATGGATACTCCGCGAGCAGCGCGGTCCGGCCGAGGGGGACCGCCGCCGCTGGGAGCGGCGCCTCAATACGGTAGCGCGCGACGATCCCCCGCCGCTCGTTGTAGAACTCGAGGAGCCACTTCATCGCCGCCTCGCCGGCGGAGCGGCCTCTACGCCTTGGTCTTCAGGAGCACCTCGGCGCACGCGCTCGCAACGCCCGGGGCCGGGGCGTTGCTGCCCGGCATCGTGGCCCAGCCGCCCTTTTCGACGAACTCGCCCTGTTTCCAGGAGTCGATTTCCTTGAGCCCGGTCAATTTCTTGACCGCGTCCGATTGCCTCAGGAAGCTCTGGACGCAGATCGGGGTGAGGGCGGAGGTCACGGCGACGTCGGTACGGAGCTGAGCGGATTTCTCGGCGGTGCTGCCGAGCGTCCAGCCCAGCCATGAAAAGCCGATGATCATGGTTCCCAGCGAGCCGATGATCAGGCCCCAGATGCCTGGTTTGAGCCATGTTGGTCTTTGCACTTGCATGAGGAGCCTCCTTGATGTTCGGACCAGGGACACTCTCGCGCGCGCCGACAGCTGCCCTACCCCCGACGGTCGCCCGGGGGCGCCGTCGGCCGTCCGGGCCATCGCACCCGCAGATGCGACGTGGAGCTGCTGTACGGCGACGGCCGCGTCGAATGGTCGGTCACGTTCATGTGCCGACGGTGCTTGACTCCCGCCGCGAGGGCGATACCGATGGTCGGGAAGCCTTCCGTCGACTCCTCCACGACTTCGCCCGCGAAGTTGACGATCCGCCACCGCCAGTCGGGATGAAGGGGCGTGGAGATCGCGACGACGTTCACCAGCGGCCGCCGCCCCGCGAGGATCCGCCGAAGCCGCCGCGCGGGCTTCGCCCGCCGCCGCCGCCGCCGCCCGAGGCCTTTTCCACCTTGAGCTGGCGGCCATCGAGCTCTTTGCCGTTGAACTGCGTGATCGCCTGCTCGGCTTCTTCCGCCGTGGCCATTTCCACGAAGCCGAAGCCGCGCGAACGACCGGTATCGCGATCGGTCACGACCGCGGCCGATTCGACCTGGCCGGCGGCGGCGAAGACCTCACGAAGCCTCTCCGTCGAGGTGTTGAACGACAGACCGCCGATGAACAGTTTCTGAGCCATGGGTAACCTCTGGGCTGCTTCCACGCTGTGAATTCATGCCGGCTCCGGCGACACGCGGAGGGCGCCGGAGTCAGGGCCTGACGAGGCAGGGGTTCCGTGAACCGCCACCAAGACCAGACGGCCACTCACTCTTGTATATCTTATATAATAGATAAATGATATAGTCAAGCGTGCTTCAGGAGACGCGGCGGCCCCGGATCAGCCACAGCCTCGATGCGGCGACGAGTGCCCTGGCCGGCATCGACGGCTTCTCGGACGATGACCGGGAGGTGATCGTCGGGCTCCTCAAGATAGGCCGCCTGCGCATGGGGCCCGGCCAGGGATGGGCGCCGCCCGTGACCGGCCTCATCGACCGGGCGTTCATGTGGTCGGCGTTCGATCGCTGGCACGCCTTCTTCACCGCGCGCGGCGCGTTCCCCGCGCGCTGGGACGGCCTGCGCGTGGTTCCCGGGTCCGAGGCGCCGCCGGCGGTGCGTGCGGCCTACCGGCAGCGGAAGCTCGATCTCCTCCTGGAGTGGCTCGACGTGCTCGGGCGGCAGGCCTCCGAGCTCGGCCGCTACACGAAGCAGGGACGGCGGGTGCGAGTCGTCCGGCAAGAGGACGGCGAGCGGTGTTCGGTGTGCGACAGCGTCAACGCCCACGAAGTGGGATATGGGAGCGACGCCATGCCACCGCTCCATCCCGGCTGCCGCTGTGTGCTCATGGCGGTGACTCCGGGCACGCCCCACGCGCGAAACGGGACGCACCCTCGACAGCGCTCACGCCCCTCCTCCTGAGTCCGCCCGGGAAATGGCATCCGACGCGCCGTGGCCGGCCGCACACGGAGGTGGACTATTGGAGAACCGCGCCAGAGTGCTCCTCATTCTGTCCGAGAACGTCCTGGGCCGGGCGCGCGTCCTCGCCGGCAAGGCGACGGTGAAGCTCAAGCTCCCCGTGAGCCTCCAGGTCATCTTGCGCGCTCTCATCGAGCAGGGACTGAAGCAGGAGAACCATCCGGCTCTCCTCGCCAACATCGAAGCGCACGCGCACGCGATTCGCCAAGCCCGGAGGCTCGCGCGCGTCCGGGCCCGGTCCGACACTCCGCCTCGGCCGAGCGGCGCGGCGCGGCCGCGGCGCCGGCAGTGACCGAAACCGGCCGAGGCGGTTGAGCGGGCGCATGACCCGGCGCGGGGGCGTTGCGCCGGGGAAGGGCGCGGTTATAAGCTGTCGTGCACAGGGGAGAGACCGATGACGTTCGCCCCCGAGCACGACGTCCCGATCCCATACATGCAGCGCACGCGCGACTACTACGTGGCGCTCGGCTACGACAACCCGTATCGCTGGGCGCACTTCGAGGACGTTCCGTTCACGCCGCTCCCGACGCCTCTGGCGCAGGCGCGCGTGGCGCTGATCACGACGGCCGCGCCGTACCAGCCGGGCGTCGGCGACCAGGGGCCGGGCGCGCCGTACAACGCCGCCGCGAAGTTCTACAAGGTTTATTCCGATGCGACGATCGCGGCGCCCGATCTGCGCATCTCGCACGTCGGCTACGACCGCAAGCACACCACGGCCGAGGACCCGAACACCTGGTTCCCCCTGGCGCGGCTGCGAGAGGCCGCGGCGGCGGGACGCATCGGCGCGCTCACGCCACGCTTCCACGGCGCGCCCACGAACCGGAGCCACCGGGTGACGCTGGAGACGGACGCGCCGGAGCTCCTCCGGCGGTGCCGGGAAGACGGCGCGGTCGTGGCGGTGCTCGTCCCGAGCTGACCGGTGTGTCACCAGACCGTGAGTCTGGTGGCGCGGCACCTCGAGGCGGGCGGCCTCCCCACCGTCATCATGGGATGCGCCAAGGACATCGTCGAGCACTGCGGCGTGCCGCGCTTCCTCTTCAGCGACTTCCCGCTCGGCAACTCCGCCGGGCGCCCGTTCGACGCCGCGTCGCAGGCGGCCACGCTCGAGCTGGCGCTGCGCGTGCTGGAGGGGGCACCCGGCGGCCGCACCACGGTGCAGTCGCCGCTGCGGTGGCGTGACGACGCGTCGTGGAAGCTCGATTACTCGAACCTCGACAAGATGACGCCCGAGGAGATCGCCGAGAAGCGCAAGGAATTCGACGTCGTGAAGGAGATCATCAAGACCAAGCCCGGGCGTACATGAGACATCCTGTGTCAACCATCGCGCGCTCAGGCAGCGGCGAGCGCCTGGGCGGCGCGATGCCGGCGGACGTCGTATGGGGTGCGATCCTGCCAG
>WNFJ01574632.1_pt1 | contig 26293 bp, 27 predicted proteins | sample 5400461 | NCBI WGS metagenome assembly WNFJ01 (sample SAMN13153349, study PRJNA577476) | soil metagenome | isolation source: 115 cm saprolite on Douglas fir-dominated hillslope | place: USA:California | collected 2013-09-17
TTTCCCATCCGCGTCTTGAACGAGTTGCGCGTAGCGGGAAGGCATGAGGCGATCGCAGCCAGAAAAACCGCAAGCGACAAAGATCGACAACCAAACACAGACGATCGCGATGCGATAATGCTTCGTCATTTAGCAAATCGACGATTCAGTGAATTAACGATTAGCTTTTGCGGTGGCGAGCGACGCCGAAAATATCTTGAGAAGTTCATGGCATTCGGCACTGAGTCCTGATGTCAATCGTGATTCGATAATGTCTGCATCCACCAGCAATTCGAGCCAAAAGAGCGTTTCATCAGCTTCCTCCAGAACGATACTAATCTTCGAAATGAAATCCGCGGCGGATCGAGCACGACAAGCCGCCCGGTAGTTTGCCGCAACGGAGGTATCCGCACGGAGTAATTGACGTCCGATAACCCTTGCGGCTTCGGTCTTTGGCAGTCGCGAGAAAAACCGCACAACAGCAACGGCAAAGCGTTTTGTGCGATCCTGCAATTCCTTTACCCTTTCGAGCCGTGATTTCACTTCCTTAATCGCTAATTGATTGAATCGCTTATTGTCTAATTTATTCCCACTTGTGAGTCCGCGCGCACTTCAATTCTTTTTCTTTGCGACAGCACTGTCGTTCTTTTTCGCTGTGCCTCTACATGGGACGCTTTCGAATGGACAACGCTATGCGCTCAGTTTTGTCGATGTCGATGGACAACCGCTTTCCACCGCTGACGGTCACATCACCGTATTAGTCCTCGCTACAACTGGGTATTCGGACAAGGCGCGCTCCGTTGGTGATCGTGTTCCCGATTATTGTCTTGGTAATCCAAGTTATAGAATGATTACGATTCTCCATTTCACCAACAAGCACACCGGGATCGGGCGCAAGATCGCGACCATGTTGGTGCGGCATCGCCTCAACGCAGAGGCGAAGCGGCTTCAGGTACGATACGATGCAAAGAAAATTGCAAGTAATGCGAGAAGCGACATTTTCGCCGTGGCGGATTTTGATGGGACGGCGTCGTCGCGACTCGGTGGACAACCCGAAGCGGCGGATTTCCACGTCTTCGTCTTCGGCCGAAATGGAGACTTACTCCAGCAATGGAATGAGGTGCCGAGCGCAGAGGATTTGGCTGCGGTCGTCAAATAGACTTTAATATTTTTGCATCGCAGGATCAATCTCGTCCGCCCACGCGTCGATGCCGCCCTCGAGGCTGTACGCGCGTGTGAACCCAGCAGTGCGCAGCAACTCCGCCGCGTGTGCGCTGCGTGTGCCACTCTTACAAACCAGGATGATCTCCTCGTCTGCCGGAAGCTCGCCAAATCGGGACGGCAATTCGCCCAGCTGAATGAGCTTCGAACCTTCGATCCGCGCGATTTCGTATTCAAATGGTTCTCTTACATCGACAACCGTAAACGCCCCGTTGCCTTCCATTGTTCGCTTCAACTCGTGCACGCTGATTGTCGTGAGACCATCGTGATGTCTTGCGGCGCGCGTTCCACAAAATTGTTCGTAGTCAATCGGAGTGAAAATTGTCGGATTCTCCCCACAAACAGGACATTGAGGGTCACGTCGCAGGTTAAGCTCTCGAAACTTTACCTTTAGCGCGTCAAAATGGAGGAGACGTCCGACGAGCGGTTCACCGATACCGACGACTAGTTTGATTGTCTCAATCGCTTGCAGCATCCCGATAAATCCCGGTAAAACGCCGAGCACGCCTGCTTCCACGCAGTTCGGGACTGTGTCCGGCGGCGGAGGCTCCGGAAACAAGCAACGGTAACACGGCCCGCCCATGTGAGGGGCGAAAACGGTGGTTTGTCCCTCAAAACGGAAGACCGAGCCGTAGACATTTGGCTTTCGCGCAAAAACACAGACGTCGTTGGACAAATATCGTGTCGGAAAGTTATCTGAGCCGTCCACGATCAAGTCGTACTGCGCGACAAGCTCGGTCGCGTTCTCACTCGAGAAGCGGCACTTGTGCAATTCAATTTTGATCTCCGGGTTGACGTCCCGCAGCCGATCTCGCGCTGAGTCCAGTTTGCTGCGACCAATATCACTTGTTCCATGGAGAATTTGCCGTTGCAGATTCGAAAGATCGACATCGTCGAAATCGACAATCCCAAGCGTGCCAACACCGGCCGCAGCCAGATATAGGGCTGCAGGCGATCCGAGTCCGCCCGCGCCGATGCACAAAACGCGCGCCGCTTTTAAACATCGTTGCCCGTCGGGTGTAACTTCGGGCATCATGAGATGGCGCGAATAACGTTGCAGTTCTTCCGCGCTTAATTGCATCGCGTTGCTGCGTTTGTCATCGATGATGCTTCGCTTCATATCGTCGCCCTATTCTAGCACAAATTTGTCGCCGGGCGGTGTGACGCAGCGGGGCCTTAGTAGGGGATTCGAAAAGATTCGCGAGCAGGCAACTGCTTCCGCACTTCTACTCGTTCACGATCACCGGCGTGCCTTCGGGCGCATTTTCGAAGAATGGTTGCGCCATTCCTTTAGGCACGCGGATGCAGCCGTGCGATGCGGCAAATGGCGGAACATAACCCTGGTGCATCGCGTAGCCGCCATTGAAGAACATGGCATAGGGCATTCGCGCGCCATCGAAATGTGTGCCCGGTGGCCGGCGGTCTTTGCGCGCATCGATATTCGATCTCACCACGTTCCCGTAATCATCCACGTAATCACCGAATTCGGTTGAAACATGATCCCTATCTTTGGAGACGATGCGATAGTGACCCGGAGGGGTGGAGAACCCAGGTTTGCCGGTAGACACGGTCGCTTCGCCGACCACATGTTTACCTTTGTAAAAGTAAGCCTTTTGCTCGCCGATATGGACAACGATCTTCGGTGAGCCGGAGACGCCCTCGTCATTCCAATAACCCGGCGGAGTACCTGGCGGATAGCCACCGGTGAACAGCTGTTGGGCATAGGGCGGAATTTCTTCGCAGCTCGAGCAAAGAATGATAATTGCCGCACCACTTAAAATTTGGACCCAAAGTCGAAATTTCACAGAGTGGCGGATGGTATTGTGTCCTGACCAAGTCTTCAACTATAAATGTCGATCCTGAGCGTCGTCTTGGCCGTTCCGCGACAAATCATACGGTCGACTGCACTAGTTTGACGCTGCGTGCAGAAGCAAATAGGCTCGCTTCATCACTACTGCTACTGATCACAAGCCGCAATCGTCGGAGAGCCGCACCCCGCCTGCGGTGCAGCCGCCGATTAATCTCAATAATTGGGTCGAAGAGAACCGATACCTGTTCAAGCCGCCGGTGAGTAATCGCTATCTCTATGATGGCCGCGATTTTTTTGTCATGGTGATCAAAGGCCCGAACGCCCGAAACGATTTTCATCTCGTCGACTCGGAAGAATATTTCTACCAACTGAAGGGCGACATCAAGGTGCGGATCCGTGAAGGCGACCGCATCGTCGATCATCTCGTGCGCGAGGGCGAAACGTTTTTCATTCCACCGAATGTTCCGCACGCGCCAGTGCGTCCGCCCGACACGCTGGGCGTGGTAGTCGAGCGGCGTCGTCCGCCGGGCGAGCATGAACATGTGATTTTCTATTGCGACAACTGTGGCGCACTCGTTGAAGACATCGATTTCGACTGCGGCGACATCGTCCAGCATTTCAGTCAGGCCATGCTCGACTTTTGGAACGACGACGCGCGGCGAACGTGCAAGAAGTGCGGGACGAAGGTCCCGCAGCCCGAACCGACAAAGCCGTTCTAGTGGCGAAGAACAATTGTAGGGCGTTTGACTCGTTCACTCCCGCTCTCTCGCTCGAATGAGCTGCCCGTCTATGTCGCTCGCGTCCCCACGGCTCCATTCTGTGAAACGCCGGTTTTCAATGGACGGCGTCTGACACAGACGCCCTACAATTTTTGTGAAGATCGACCTGCACACGCACATTCTCCCGCACGACTGGCCTGATCTCGACAAGAAGTACGGCTACGGCGGCTTCATTAGGCTTGATCATTACCAGCCCTGTTGCGCGCGGATGATGATGGGCGACCGCGTCTTTCGCGAGATCACCGACAATGTTTGGGATCCCAGGCGTCGCATCGAGGAGTGCGACCGCTACGGAATTTCGCTGCAGGTGCTTTCGACCGTCCCGGTCATGTTCAGTTATTGGGCGAAGCCAGCCGACGCGCTCGACCTTTCTCGCCGGTTGAACGATCACATCGCCGAGGTCGTGCGCGATCATCCAAAGAGGTTCGCGGGATTGGCGACCATCCCTATGCAGGATCCGGATCTGGCGGCCGGCGAGCTGGAACGTTGCGTCCGTGAGTTGCGCCTCCGTGGGGCGCAGATCGGCACCCATGTCGATCCAAACCCGCACTCGGGCCGCATTGATGCGTTAAATTTGGATAACGCGTCACTCCAGCCAGTTTGGAGCGCGGCCGAGCACCTCGGCGCGGCGATCTTTGTTCATCCGTGGGACATGCTTGGCAAGGAGCGCATGCCGAAATACTGGCTCCCGTGGCTCGTCGGCATGCCGGCTGAGAGCTCGCTGGCGATCTGTTCGATGATGTTCGGCGGGGTGTTCGAACGCTTCCCGAAGCTCCGCGTCGGTTTCGCGCACGGCGGCGGCGCGTTCCCATTTACAGTTGGTCGCATCGAACGCGCGTTTCACGTGCGGCCGGATTTGGTCGCGACTGAAAACAGCACAAACCCAAGAAAATATCTTGCTCAGACTGGCAATCGCGGAGAAACCATCTCGGCGCGGTTCTACGTGGATTCGCTCGTGCATGATGCCGACGCGCTGAGAATGCTGCTCAAATTATTTGGCGCGCAGCGCGTTGCGCTTGGGTCGGACTATCCATTCCCACTGGGCGAACCGCATCCTGGCCAACTCATCGAATCGATGAAGGAATTATCTCGCAAGGAGAAGGCGCAACTGCTGGCTGGCACCGCACGCGAATTTCTTGGTTTGGTGTAGTAACTGTGTTGAGTTCAAGCCGGATTGAGGGTTAGAGCAAGAGCGCTATTTAGAGCGATGAGCAGTTTGCGCATCACGGCAGTGAGAGCCAGCCTTGTAACGTTGTAACCCTTTTAACGATTTACATTCTTCGCTTCATCGCACGTAGCGCAGATATTCCCGGTCCCATGCCGCTGGGATACTTTCCCGGGCCGAATACGGTCCGGGCTGGTATGCGCGGGAGGCAATGCCTTGCTGGCTCAATTCGCAGACGTGCCAGTCCTGCTGGTTGGTCATGTCCCAGAAATCAATTGCGTCGTCGGGATGAAAGTCGCCACGATCGAACGCCTCCGGATGGAAAAACCAATCGCACAAGATCAACGTCCGCTCCGGCGACTTTGGCCAGAGTTGATGCACCATCACATATTCCGGATGCAGACTCAGCAGCATGTTTGGAAAAATGGAATAATAGAAAACGCGCGCGTGATCTTCACTCCTGATGTCGCCCACAGGCAACGCGCAGGCTTTGCCGCTCATCGTCAGACCCGTGCCTTTCGTGATCGACATGAACCCGCCAAGGAACGGCCCTTCGCACACATCGTTCTCCGCCGAATCGTACGGCGACACCTTCGAGAGCATCGGGTGCACGCCCGGACAGTGATAACACTCCGAATAATTCTCGAAGATCAGCTTCCAATTTGCTCGGACGTCATACTCGGTCCGTTTCGCCGAGCGCAGCTTTGGTAAATTCCAGTGGCTGAATTTTCCGGCCAACGGTGCAAACCATTCCTCCAACGGCGCCGGCGCACCCATCAGACTCACGAAAATGAATCCTTCCCACAACGCCAGGTTCACCGCGTGTAGTGAATAATCCGCCTTAACAAAACCGGGAACGTCGTCCATGTGCGGCGCGCCGATTAGTTTGCCGTCCAGGCCATATGTCCACGCGTGATACGGGCATTGAATCGCCGAGAAATGTCCGCTTCTTTCTTCACAGAGTCGAGTTCCACGGTGGCGGCACACGTTAAAAAAGCCATGGATTTCTCCACGTTTATCACGAACAACGATCAGACTTTCGCCAGCCACTTCCCGGACTAAATAATCCCCGGCTTTGGCGATCTCGCTCTGATGCCCGACGCACACCCATTGCGTAGAAAAAATGATCGCTTGTTCTTTCGCAAAAATTTCCGGCGAAATGAAGTAACGTTGCGGCAGAGTTTTCGCGCCGGCCGTGAAACTCTCGGTCGTTTTGCGAAATGCAGGCGCTACTGACGTTTGCATTGTCCTATCTCTGGCGAATCAGATCTTGATTTGATTTCGGTCGGGTCAACCTATTTTGACGCTGCAATGCTGCAACCTGTAACGTTGTAACTTTTTTAACAAATTAACTTCGCGGTGCTGCGCGCCGCGCTCACATTTCATGCCGGATCGCCCACAGATCATGAAACACCGGCTTGAACAATGACTCCTTCAAAAATGGCACACCCGGCGAGCCTCCGGTGCCTTTCTTCGCGCCGATCGTCCGTTCAACCAGCTTGATGTGGCGATAGCGCCACTCCTGTAATCCCTCGTCGAAATCGGTCATCAATTCGAACAGAATCGAGGCTTCAGGCGCGCTCTTGTAAAGCCGAAGAATCTCCTTCTGCGCCTGCTCATTAGGCTCGTTCGCCTGGGTGAGGTCGCGATTCTTCAGGTCAGCGGGAATCCGCGCGCCGCGCGTCGCGAGGAAATCGTAGAAATGATCGATCACCGTGCGTTCGCCGAGCCGCTGGTTCATTCGGTCATACCCGGGAAAATCTGGCTTCACGTACGCGAGCGTCGACGCGCGTTTGTATCCGAGCACGAACTCAATTTCGCGAAACTGCACGGACTGAAATCCCGATGCCGTCTCGAGCCGGTCGCGGAAACTCGAGAATGACGACGGCGTCATCGTCTCGAGGATGTCCACCTGCGCGACGAGCACCTTCATGATTGTCCGGACCCGCTTGAACGAATGAATCGCGCCGAAAAGATCGCCGGCTGAGAAATCCTTCTTTATTTTTTCAAACTCATGCAGCAGTTGCTTAAACCAGAGTTCGTATGTCTGATGAATGATGATGAACAACATCTCGTCGTGCTCGGCCGGGGTCGAGCGCGGCTTCTGCATCGTGAGCAACTTCTCCAGATCGAGATAGGTAGCATATGTGAGGGACGGCATGTGCGAATGCTCCACGCCACGTGTGAGCACGTCAACGGCGGATCGGCCGCGCTCGGTGCGATTCGGTCCTCAGAAGTCAGATGTCAGATGTCAGAAGCCGGATCTCTGATCTCCGCCCTCTGACCTCTATCTTAAGACCGTCTGATGAAATTCGTACCAGTCTTCAAGATTGTTCAGGTTCACCGCATCTTTCGGGACGGAAGCGTTCTCGGCAATGCCGCACGCGCCCAGAATACCGCCGCGCGTCTCATCATCGTGATTATATCCGCGCACCGCAGCGTTGTGCTTCTCGACGGCCTCCCGGGTCAGTGATTTGGCGTTTTTCTTTACCCATGCTTCGAATTCGGGATAGGTCGGTTTGTTCTTTTTGATGTAATCTCTTACCGCCCGTTCATCGAGTCCGAGTGCGGCAAGAGTCATCGCATCGAAGCCTTTGCCGACGGCCGGATAGCCGGATGCAAGTTTACCTGTTGCTTCAAGGGAGACTTTCTGCCAAAGCCGCGGAAGATGCACAACGCCGAGTGGACCGGCAACGCCGGAACTGATCAGTGGAACATAGGTATCGCTCATAATGATGAAAGCTAATCAATCAGCCATGCGAAGACAATCCGATTCGCCACGATCGTGCTTCACCGAGACAAGAACTGCGATAGTGCGATGATCAACATCATTGCAGCGATTAGCCAGGCATAAACGATGCGGTCCTGGCGGCGAGCCCGGCGGTCCCTTGTCACGTATCTAGCATGTCCCACTCCTCGCCGAGCACCCAGCGAAGTGCGGACAGTTTGCCGTTTAACATACCCCACTCGAAATCATCCCAGGGACCGAGATTCTCTAACCCATATTTCTTTTCAACTTTCGCCGCGGCCTTGAGGGCGCCTTCCCAAACGTCGCGTTGGATAGGGCGGCGCAGATGGTTCTTAATCGGGAATCTTTCTTTCTCGACGATCCTGGTCTCGCCGCGCTCGATTTTTTCACGGGTGACTTGGTGTCGGTTGTACCAAATCTTGGTACAAAGTTCGTCGATGGTGTTGACGATTTCCGAAAGCCGCCGTGGTTCTTCGAACCACTCCTGCTCAATCATCAGATCGGCGAATTGCGCCGGCTGAACACGTCGCAACGCTTCACCCAAGGTAATGAAGTATAATGACTTTTTGCGCGAGAAACACGCCGCGACATCGGGGTGCGGCAGTTCGTTGCTGGCGTTTGGGTGACTGAAATCCTTTGTATTGTGCGTGACGAAAGCGAATCGTGTGCCAGCTGTCATTTTCGCTCCGATTGCATCTGCATAAACCTCAATTAGAACAGCATCGTCGATGCCATTCCGTCGTCTGTGAAACGGTGCCCGCCTATCGATGGCGCGTTGGGCGGCGCGCAGTTTTACGGCGTCGCAAATGTCGATGACCGGCGTGCGCGCGAACAGCTTCTCTATTCGAACGACTGAGCTCGCCGCTGTGTCTCTAAGAGTCGGGAGCCGATAATCTACTTCGTTAAGCTGATCTAACACCACCGCCTTTCGGCGTGGATCACCAAATTTCTCTACAACTTCCTTCACGCGCTTCAACGTGCTGGAAAGGCTGCGCCTGCTCTCCTCAATAATGCGTTGTCGGTTGCGCGCGAACTCATCGACCACAGTTCGCGGCAAGATTAGACCTACGTCTCCCTGTCGGATGAGCTCTTCGAGCGCAGACAAAATCGCTTGATGCTGGTAATCCTTTGCGAGATCCAACCAGACGGAAGTATCGATCAGAATTTTAAATTGTGACGGGCTCGATTTCATTCTCAACGTCGAAATAGAGGCGGCGCGCTGAAACACTTCACGCACGGTGTGCATGGTCAACGGGCGATGAAACGAAAAACAAGATCAACAACGCTAAGATCGACACCGTTAGCGCGCGGCGGGCGGTTTGCTTCGCTAAGGTTTTACCACCACCGGTGTCCCGATCTGGGCAGCTTTATAAAACTGGCGCGCTTTCCAATAGGGCATCCTGATGCATCCGTGTGATGCGGGCACGCCGGGCAGATAACCCTGGTGCAATCCGTAGCCTGGAGAGAACTCGAGAAAGTAGGGCATCGGGGTCCCCACGAAATGCGAGTGTGGCGGTTTGCCAGAGCTCCTGCTATCGACGTTGGCCTTCACGACTTTGCCCGAGGCATCAACGTAGTCGCCATAGAGACTGGAACGGTGATCTTCGTCTTTACGGATGATCTGAAAGCGACCAACCGGAGTGCGATGTCCTTCTCGACCGCTGGATATCCGGGACGACGCGGTTCGGTTCTTTCCGCGGTAGAGGTAGGCTTCCTGCGCCCGCAAGTTCACGACTATGCTTGGCCGGCCGGCATGCCTCTCCGGGAGATTCGACGTGAACAGATCGGTCATGGTGCCGCAGCCGCTCAAGGTCATGAGGGTCGCGCCGAGCGCACAAGATTGTGAAAGTCGATTCATCATTAGTTCACACCGAGTGCAAGCAACAACCAAGCTATCAATGCCGTTGTTCCGCCATGTCCATAAAGTTGTCGCAGGCAAGATCGGCCACCATCTAGCCGTGTCTGCCCGATCCTCCTAATCGGTTTGCGTTTCATTTCAACGTGCGATGAAGCGAAAGAGCAAGATCGACAGCGTGATGATCAGCGTCGCCGAGAAAAAAATGAGGCTGGCGTAGACGATGCGGTCATACTCAAGCAAGGTTGATAGTTGATGGTTGAGAGTTGAGGGACGGATCAGACAATTAGCCGGATCATCACCAGTGCGGCGATCAGCACGACGACCGCCAAACTGCCGTGGACGATGCGATCTTGACGCCGCGCCCGACGGGCCGCGACGCGCTATAATTCTGCGCCGGTCGGCAGACTGTTATTGTTTGTCGTCTGGCTTTGGCTCTTTCGGCCCGGCCATCTTTTGCGCGAGACCGGCGGCGTGTTTCTCATACTGCGCGCTGTCGACCGTGAACTTTCCCAACATGTAGTTCGAATTTTCCCACGACCAGTTTTGGTCCGCATCGTTGTAGGTCATCTTCGCGGTGCGGCCTTGCTGATATTCATGATGGATCGGGTCTGCGCCCGGCGGATTCACCACCTTGGGTGCGCCGCCAAGACCGCCCTCCAGCAGATGGCCGCGAAAAGTCCCGTACTGACCCAGACTGATCTCGTGGTCTTTGCCTTCCGTCTTGCGCGTGATCGCCACATAGCGTGTCTCCGTTTTCTTGGAAGCGCCGGGTTCCATTACCACGTTGGCGATTGCTTGGAGCGCTTTGCGCTGCTCGGGATTGGCTTTCTCGTCGATGTAGTTATACGAGAAATTCCAATCCCCGAACGAGCCCATCATAGTTTTGCCTGCTGGACTCTGCGCCATGTTGGCAATCGCGAGGCCGTCCAGCTTTGTTTTGCCATAAGTTCCCTTTTGGATAAAGAGCACCTGCCCGCCGCTGCAGGTCATCTTCGTCTGTTTGGAATCAAACCAGCATGGCCCTGCCGCGTCACACGAACACGCCTCCTCCAGTTGTCCGGTGATTTTCCACGGCGTTTTACCTTCCGTTTTTTCCGACGCGCGACCGATGGAAACAGTCAAGAGAAAGCTTCCTGCCAGCATCGGAACCAGCGCGATGAATAACCGCGTAGTTCTCATAGGTTGAGAAGATTACGCCCGCGGTTCAGCGAGACAAGCCAATTCGACCGCTCCGACGGTACGCCTATCGAGTAAGGGACCGCTCAATCCACTTCCAGACTTTAGCCGGCGATAAGCCGGAACAATCCGATCAACAGTAGGAAACCCAGGACGCCAACGCCGATGAGGCTGCCGTAAACGATACGATCTTGGTAGCGCGCGCGCTGTGCTGCTGTTGCATACGGGATGCGTGTGAAGGTGACCATCGTGTAGAGCGGCAGGTAAAATCCGGGAAGCGCAGCTTCGAGCAGGTGATCGAGCTTTTTCTTCGCGCGGAAAGTGCGCGACGCGGTTTTGTCACGCATCTCGATGAAGTTTTGAACCGCGAGGTCCGCGAGCGCGTTGGCGTTTTCTTTTCGCTGGGAAAAATATTCCGCGAAGGCGCGCTCCCGATTGTCCGGGAATTCGGCCAGGCATTCGTCCAGGACGACGCAATCTTCGAACGCCGCGTTCATTCCCTGGCCGTAAAACGGCACGACCGCATGGGCGGCGTCACCGACGAGCGCGACCTTGTCTTTGTAGAACCAAGGAGCGCAGCGGATGGTCACGAGTGATCCAGTCGGATTTTGCCGGAAATCTTCGAGCAATGTCGGCATAAGCGGCACGGCGTCGGGAAATTCTTCCCGGAAAAAGTCGCAAACTTCGTCGTCGGTCTTGGTCGTAGCGAAGCTGCGCGGTCCTTCGAATTCCCAAAAGAGAGTGCATGTGAACGAGCCGTCCGGGTTGGGCAGCGCGATCATCATGAAACTTTTGCGCGGCCAGATGTGAAGTGCCTCTTTTTCCATCCGCCATGAACCGTCCGGGCCGGGCGGGATTGTGAGCTCTTTGTAGCCGTGAGCGAGATAACTTTCGTCGTACTCGAACTCTGCGAGTTGTTTCTGCATTGATTGGCGAACGGCGGAAAACGCGCCATCGACGCCGATGACGGCATCACCTTTCGCAGTCACTTGGGGATTTGCGGCTGAGACAGCCGCCTCTACACCAGAAACGGCCAAATGCGCGGTGGCGGAGTCCAGATCGATGTCCGTGCATTTGTGATTGAAATGGACGCGCACATTCGGATAACGCTGCGCCGCTTCAATCACGGTTGTGTTAAGCGCCGCCCGCCCGATCGAATTGATGTGCTTGTTTGGATCGACATCGTACGGGACAAAGATTGGCGCCCGTCCCGCCGTGGCGGGATGGATCATTCGGCCGCGCATTGGGATCGCGTGGCGCAAGACTTCGTCGGCAATGCCGAGCTGCTCAAGCGCGTGAATTCCGCGCGTCGAAAGCGCAAGATTGATCGATCGTCCGCCGACAATATTGCCTTCGCGCGGATCGGCCCGCCGTTCGTAAAGATCGACATCGTGCCCGCGCCGTCCCAAGTACGCCGCGAGCAATCCACCGGCTAATCCGGATCCGATGAGGACAAACTTTGGCACGACCCAGAGTTAACTAATCAGGAAGCCAGGAAAACAGGAAAAGCCAGAATAGTAGACAAGATTAGCCCGATCCCGCTTAGCGGGACGAGACCCAATCCTGATAATCTTTGTGAATCCTGTCTCAAATTGTTGCGGTCCTTTCCAGCGTTCATGCTTTCCTTATTCATTATCCTGGATTCATGGTTTCCAGATAGAATGCGCCCTGTTGGATGATGTAACGTGTCGAGTTCATGAAGATTTTGTCAGTGAATGTTGGGTTGCCGAGGGAAGTGACCTGGCAAGGCAAGCTTGTCACGACGGGAATTTTCAAAGAGCCGGTCAACGAGCCGGTGATGTTGCGCACGTTAAACCTGAACGGCGATCGGCAAGCGGATCTGACTGTCCACGGCGGCGCGAACAAGGCGGTTTATGTTTACCCCTCGGAGCACTACGGCTATTGGCGAACTGAGTTGCCAGAACTCGATCTGCCCTGGGGCATGTTCGGAGAAAATTTCACAACCGAGGGATTGCTCGAGGAAGCCGTCTATATCGGGGACAGATTTCGAATCGGCGAGACGGAAGTCATGGTGACGGAACCACGAATGCCCTGCTACAAACTGGGCATAAAGTTTGGCCGACCTGATATTATTAAGCGGTTTCTGGCCAGTCGCCGCACCGGTTTCTATTTTGCCGTGGTCCGTGAGGGGATGGTTGGTACTGGTGACGCGATAAAATTAATCGGCCATGAGCAACAAGAGATCAGCGTGGCCGATATCACTCGTCTTTATGCTTTTGAGAAAAACGATCTGAAAGCGCTACGCCGAGCCGTTGGAGTCGATTCGCTTCCGGAAAGTTGGAAGGGCTATTTCCAACATCAGCTCGAGAAGCAACTGTCATAACCGCGGGACTACGCGGATAATCACGAATGTCCGAAAGCGCCGTAGCCACTTCACTCACACGTACAAAATCACCGTGCCGTAGGCTGCCATTCCCAACCGTGTTTGTAGTCCTGTAGCCAGGCGGTGTAGAGCGGGTCTTCTTTCCATGCCGTGACCCCGTAACTGCCGTGTCGACTTGCCCTCCACTGGGCATCCACTCCTGAGTCGTATTCAGAGTCCTTTTTGAGTGCGCACCAGAATAATCGGCCGCCCCTGCGCCAGCCATCGAGGACGATGCCGTCTTCGAAAGGCTGGTTGTATGCGGTGACTACCAGACAATTGTTCTCGTCGATGGTTCCCGCAAAAGCAGCGCCCCAGTGAAGCACCAGCGTCTTGAGCTTGAGCTCTTTTAGGCGTTCGCCGATGTCACGCGTATAATGGCCGCAATAGCCACGTTGTCGCTTGCCCATGTGGATCAGTAAGTTCTGAAATATCGGGGTCCAGACGAGGCGATATTCGCGCGCAAGGCTACGCGAGGCGGTGTGCCCCGTTACCGAGAGCAGCTCGGCTTCGCCTGGATCCACGTCAGGCGCGAGCGCCACGAGCGCGTCACGCAACTTCTTGATCGATTTCTCGTCTTTCGCCCAAACCGGGCTTGCGCAAAGGCTGAATGCAATGATGAAAACAACCGTTCGAATCACGTTAGCAAAGTTGGTAAAGATTAAGCGTGAATTATACCAAAATCACAGATGTTTCTGATGATATAGTCGCCTCGCTCTGTCGAGGCGCATTTCTTAAAGATTACGGTCACAGAGCAACGTGCTTTACGGTCGCTCGGCCCGGGATGCAATTAAGATCTGGCTTCGCCGTCTGATTTACGATCGAGCAGGGATTGCTCGATCCACGTGGATCCGTTTCCATGCGCGGCGTCGGCGGTCGTCCTGATTCAGTTTTTTCAAAAGAGAAAATGAGAGGACTTAAGGCTTCAACAGAGGCGCGAAGCGATCGCGATAAGCCCAGAGGAGGAAGAGCGCGAGGACGGAAATGACGCTGTTCCGGCGAGGGCCGTTTACTCGCGAATGGAGCGGGTGGGGACACCGCGCCATAGATCAGAGAATCCGAGGGCGAGGGTGAGAGAGCGGGAAGCGAACGAACCAAAGCTTTCGGAGCTGCCGATGAGAGCAACTTCGTCACGATCAGCGGAACGGTTAACTGCGGATTACGCGGATATCACGGATGTTCAAAATCAAACGGTTGCGGCTTTTGTCGTCTATTACGCTGGATACGCCGACAATTTATTGCTACAATTAGCCTGTCTCCCGCGACGGTCATAGGCAAAGGAAATGGCACCCGAGAAAGATCCTCCAGGGCAAAGCGAGCGCGAAAAGAGTGACGAGACGCTACGTGACTCAGATTTGGCTTCTGAGCATCAAGCGGACTTTGACCGGGACGCTGAACGAGTAGAAGCGGATCAGGCCAAAGTGCAAAGTCGAAGCGATTCAGACGCCTCTCGTGATCTGGGGAGAGCGGATATGGGAAGAAGCGGCGCCGAACGCCAGGCCGAAGGAGATGAAAGACTGCGCGTAGAAAGACAAACGTCGGACCAGGCAATCAAAGGCGAACGACTCCGAGCTGATGCTGCTACAGAAAAGGGACGGAGCCATTATCAGGCATCGGCCAAGTCTTCCGCTGAATTATTATCCCAGGAACAAGAGAGGCACCAAAAAACGAAGGCGGCTCTTACGACAAGAGAAGAATTCCTCGCCATCGTAAGCCATGACTTGAGGAACCCCCTCAATAACATAGCAATGGAAACGCAGAATCTATTAGAGGAGCCGGAAGCCGCAAAAGAGATCGCCTCCTCAATAAACAGAAGCGCTGGCGAAATGCTCCGGTTAATTGAGGATTTGTTGGACATCGAAAGAATAGCCGTCGGCAAATTAACACTGCACTTCGAAGAGCATGACGTCAGCGAAATAATAAAACAAGCCGTAGAGGAACTACAAGGAGCCGCCGCTTCCAAGGGAGTAACCTTGGAGGCAAAGGATCAAGACGGGTGTGGCCACGTTTTGTGCGACCGAAGCCGCGTTATGCAAGTGTTGTCAAATTTGATTGGAAACGCGATCAAATTCACGCCGGCTAAAGGCCGAATTTGTGTAAGCTGCCAAAGAACCGGTCCTGAAGGCGAAGTGCAGATTTCAGTCAGCGATACGGGGGAGGGAATTGCCCCAGAGAAGATTAAGACCATCTTCGAGCGTTTCTCACAAATACATAACCAGGATCGTCGTGGTATAGGACTTGGACTCTACATTGCAAAAATGATGGTCGAAGAACATCCGGGAAGAATATGGGTCGAGTCGAAGCTCGGAGAGGGTAGCACGTTTCACTTCACTCTTCCGCTTCGCTCTGGTGCAATCCGTCAAGCCAAGCCGCAGTAATCGCCACACTCTTGATCGGCATGCGACGTGGTCGGCAGTTTCAGTGATGTTCCACTAAAATTCTCGAGAAACGCCAAACGTCGTGGAAGGTATTGTAGAGGGGCGTCGGCGCAACTCGGATGACGTTTGGTTCGCGGAAATCGCACTTTACCCCAGCGGCGTCGAGTTTATTGAACAATTCTTTCGGATGTTCGCGCGCCAGGATTGACAACTGACAGCCACGCGCACCGGCCTCACGCGGCGTGATGATCGTGAAGCGGTTCGATCCGGCGTGCTCCAATTGGAATTGAAGATAGCCATTTAGCTTGATCGATTTCGCGCGGAGCGCTTCCATCCCCCCGGCTTCTTCGAAAATCGCGAGCGAAGCGCGCAGTGGCGCCATCGAGAAGATTGGCGGGTTGTCGGCCGACGGAACAGGAGTGAACTCTGGCTCGAGATGCAAACGGAACCGCGTGTTCGGATCGTTTCCAAACCAACCGGCTAGGCGCGGCAACTTTGTGTTGGTCGCGTGTCGCCCATGCACGAACGCGCCTGCGACCCCGCCGGGACCGGCATTGAGATATTTATATGAGCACCAGACCGCGAAATCAACGTTCCAGTCATGCAGGGCCAGCGGCACATTGCCGACAGCGTGAGCGAGATCAAAACCGGCGACGATCCCATGCTTCTGCGCTGCCGCCGTGATTTTCTCGATGTCGAACAATTGGCCCGTGAAGAAATTCACTGCGCCGATCATCACAACGGCGAGTTGATCGCTATCCCTGTCGATTAGATCGACGATCTCTTCTGTTCGAACTGTGAACTCGCCTTTGCGCGGGCGCGCGAGCACGAGCACGTCTTTTGGATCGAGCCCGTGATGAATGATCTGCGATTTGATCGCATATGTATCAGAAGGAAATGCCGGCTCTTCCATCAGGATTTTATTTCTCGATTTNNCGATTTCGTCGGCCGATAAAACGTCGCCAGCATGAGGTGAAGATTCACCGTGAGGCTGTTCATGCAGATGACTTCGTTCGGTTGCGCGCCGATGAGCCGCGCGGTCGGTTCGCGCAAGGTTTCGTGGTAGGAATACCATGGCGTTCCCGCACGATGATGCGCGTCCACGGCGAGCTCAGCCCAATTATCCAGCTCCTGCTCGACGATTTTTCTCGCCGATTTCGGCATCGGGCCCAGCGAGTTACCGGCGAAATAAATCAGCGGCTTGCCGTCTTTACCGAGCGGCAGATGAAATTTTTCTCGGAAATGGCGCAGCGGATCCTCGGCATCGAGTTGACGCGCGAACTCTTCATCGGCCGAGAAGAAGAATGTCATCGCGCAACGCTCCACGCGGGGGCGCGCACGTCAACGCGTGAAAGGCGGATCGGCCGCGCCGTTGGGCGATGCTAAATCCGACTCGGCTGCGCCGACATTATTTTAACATCGAGCAAGGGACTGCTCGATCCACCTCACGCAGAGCACTCAATAATCCAGGGCCAGTCTTCAACTCTGCCGCATAAACCGGCGACCACTGGGTTTTGTCGAATGTAACTCATCTTAGCTGATCGCTGTTCGCCGCGTTCATCATCGCGCAGTCGATGATCGAAATATCCTTCCTGCCAAACGATGCCATGCTTGCGCGACTGGAAATGTTTCCAATCGCCAACCACATTGCTCATTGACTCACCTCTGGCGAACGAAAGAAGCGCGTGCGCGTGATCCGGCATTAGCAGGAACAGCGTAATGTGCCAGCGCTGCTTGGTCTCGTAGAATCGAGCCGAGTCGAGCAATGCTTGCGCAAGCGGAGCGACAGTTAATTGGGGTTGTTCTTTTTTGCGGTCGACGGCGATTCGGATGTGAAACAGATCTCCAGTCTCGATCCAGTGCGGAACGCCATGATGGAGCTTGGAGGGAAACCCGCGATAAAGCATTGTAATTAAGACGTAACGTCAATCAGGCGGCGGCTGCATGAACTCGATTGTTGTTCCGTCGGGATCGCGAACATAGATGACGCGCTTACCGGCGTTGGGACCGGTTTTTAAGGTTTGGGGTTTGCCAGCCGTTTTCCAATCGGACGCTGCAAGCGCGCTGAGCACAGCATCAAGATTATCTACCGTGAGCGCAACGTGCACGGATCCGACGTCGCACGGCCGAAGATCGGCATGTCTTCGATCGGATGGCGCGAGATACTCGAGCAATTCAATTTTATGACCATAGCCCTTGAGAACGGCTAGCAAGATCTCAGCTCCGGGCACTCCGGTAACTTCACTGGCGAGGTCGCCTGTGTGGTGTGCTCGATGCGAAAGCTCGAAGCCGAGGACATCATGCCAGAAGGCCAGAGACCGCTCGAGATTCGCGACCGTGATCCCGGTGTGATCCGTTGCAATGATCCGGAATGGCGCAGTGCTCATGCTCTGTCGTGTCTTAATCTGGAAACCAGGAAGCCAAGATAAAGAAACTGAATTAGGAAAGCAGGAACGCAGGCAAGGTCCGAATCCCTGTCATCTGGACATCCACGGTTAGATTATTTTCCACCGCAGCGATCACTCTCAGTTCGATCATAGTCGGCGCGGGCAATGGAGACGGTGCTATTTGTAGGTGGTCTTCGGTTCCGGTCCTGCCAGGATTTTCTGAAAACGTGGATCTTTACGGAGGGGGTCCCATTCCCAGCGAGTGCGCAAATCCGACAGGGTGATGCTGTCGTCGCAGTAATCGACCGCGAAAGGAGTGCTAAGTAGCCGTTCAATTCTAGGAATGGCTTCGTCCGGCTGACCCGTGCGCGCGTAGATCAGCGCGAGAAAAGCCTCAACCACAGCGCCGTCAATCACGTCTTTGGAAATCGGTTTCAATTCCACGGCGCGGTGGCCTTCGCGTATGGCATCCTGTTTTCTGCCCATGAATGCGTAAAGCACTCCGAGCTGTGCGTGGCGGGTTCCATCTTGCGGGCTGTTGGCGACCGTCCTTTCCAGTGCTGGCCGCGCGGCCTCAAAGCCAGTCTGGGCTTGGGCCGAATCGCCACGGACAAGATCGATACACGCTTGCAAGTAGCTCTTTGGAAGCGGCACTCCGGTTTGGGAGGTAATCGTTTCCAAGCGGCAAGCAGCGAGGGCCTTTGTAGCTGCAGTCGGATCACGATTCATCAAGCCCACATCCCAGCGGCCGAAAGTAACGACTCCGTCGGGATCGACATTTGCCGGGAGGCTTTCGAGCGCGGCTTTGATGGGCGCGGTGCTGCCTTTCCAGAAAAACTCGATGTAGCCGCGTTGTATCTTTACGTTGAATGAATCGGGAAACAGCATGAGGACCCGGTCCATTCGCTCGGCCGCAATCCGCCAATCGCGCAGACCAAAGTAGGTCTGCGCGGAATCATAGAGCATCACGGAATTGCGTGGATCAATCGTTTCCGCGTGCTCGTAGGCAGCGATTGCGTCCGTCCAATGTCCCCGGCGTCTCTGTACGGCAGCGATGTAGAGACTAACATCGCCGTCGTTCGGGAGCGCGCGTGCCGCGAGATTGAGTTCACCCAAGGCTGCGTCGTAATTCGCGTCGCCGTAGTAGAAATCAAGTCCAAGCGCGAGATGCCCTTCGCCGAGGTTCGGCTGCAGGCGCAGAGACTCCATAGCTTCAGCGTGAGCTTTTTGCTTTCGCGCTTCGGTCGGTTCAAAAAAATGATAAATTTGACTCAGCGAGGCGGAGAGCCGCGCGTGGGCGAGAGCGAAATTCGGATCGAGTGAAATCGCCTGCTCGTACAAGCTTGCTGCGGCTTGAAAATCCTGCAGCAGTGTATCAGGCCGGGTTTGATACTGGCGCGCCCGCAAATAGAGGACATAAGCATCCGCGTTGTTCGTCGGTTTGGTTTCGACGCGCGCTTTTTCCTGCGGAGAAAGAGTAGCGCTCAATGAATCAGCAACTCGTTTTGCGACTTCAGCCTCGACCGCGAAGATATCGGTTAATTGCCGATCGTAGCTTTGCGCCCAGAGATGCGCGTCCGCGTCTGCCTGAATAAGCTGGACATTAATGTGCGCACGATCGCCCACTTTCTGCACACTGCCTTCTAGAATATTGGCAACGCGCAACTCGCGCGCGATCTCGGGTAGATTCTCCGGCGCGCTCTTGTAACGGGCCGTTGAAGTGCGTGAGATGACGCGTAGCCCACTGATCTTTGAAAGCGTGGTAATGATTTCGTCCTGAATGCCCTGGGCAAAAAAGGCGTTCTCTTTGTCCGAGCTCAAATTCTCGAATGGCAAGACGGCGACCGATTTGCTCTCGATCGCGGGAGCGGGACTTGCGACTCGCGTATTGGCGGCAGTAGTAAGCGGCGGAGTATTGGTCGCAGCATTTGTCTTTGCGTTCTGACGCGCAAAGAACCATATCGCTCCGGCCAGGAGGATGGCCGCAAGCGCAGCCACTCCGACGAACCAGGATTTCGATTGCCCGGTGGGAGCTACACTGGCCGGCCTTGGCGCGGTCTTTTCCTGTTGCGCGGCCGCGAACTTTGCCGGCAAGGCTGCATTCCCGGCTTCGTCGGTGTAAAGGTTTACCACGGAAACAGTGACGTCATGCTTTACCTGGCAATCACCCAGATCGTGCAAGTACGGTTGCCAATGACGATATTGCGCGAGGTCTTCCGCGACCCTTTTCGACAGAAGGATATGGCCGGCATCGCCGCAATCCATCACGCGCTGGGCCATGTTGATTCCTCCTCCGGCGATGTTTGATCTGTCATTCACATCGGTGATTCCACTCACCGGTCCGCTGTGCACACCCATGCGCACTCGAAGTTCGGGGCGACTCCTTAAAGCCTTATTGATTTCGAGAGCGCATTCCACCGGAGCCTCCGGTGTGGTGGAAAAGACCAAAGCCATTCCATCGCCAGTTGGCAGTCGAGTTAATTTCCGAGCCGCTTCCGCGCTGCGAAACGCTTCCGTGGCGCGGACGACGTGGTTTAATTCCTCTAGCGACTCGCGCTGCTCATTAATGAGGAGCTTGGAGTAACCGACGATGTCGATGAAGAGCACGTGCGCGATTTCGAGTCGCAAGTCGGGTTTAATCTCCGCGGCCATTTGTTTTCACGAATAGTGCCCAAACGCTTTCACATCAAGCTGGGAGCGGGAATGAAGGTCCAACGTTCAATCTAGATGGATGCGTCAAGGTCGAGGGATGACTTCTGTAATCGTCCAAAGTATCTCAACATTGCGGGCAGCCAGCATCAGAAGGCAAAATTTCGGCATCTATCGTATTCCCGACGTCCGCGGTTAAATGTTTTTCATCCCACCGCCGCGATTACCTTGAGTTCGACCGCGATCGGGGTGGGCAGCGCGCCGACTCCAATAGTCGTGCGCGTCGGGTTCGGTTTGCCTGGTCCCGCGAAGAATTCCGCGTAGAGCTTGTTGTAGATCGGAAAGTCTTTCTTAATGTTCGTGAGAAAGACTGTGACGTCGATGATGTCCTGCCACGTCGCGCCGGCGTCTTCCAGCACGAGCCGAACGTTTTCGAACACCGCGCGACATTGCGCTTCGATGTCGTAACTAACGATGTTGCCGGCCGCATCGAGCGTGACTCCGGGGATTTCTTTACTCCCGCGCACGCGCGGTCCGATGCCGGAGAGAAACAGCAAATTGCCGACGCGCTTCGCGTGCGGGAACGCGCCGACCGGTTCAGGCGCGCGAGAACTTTCGAAGGATTTCCTCATTTTGTTTCGAACAACTTTTTCCGAGCCACAGATTAACACGGATGAAACGCAGATGCAGAAGGGTTTAGGTTTCAGGGATTCAGAGTTCAGAGAATCACTTCTTCTAAACTCGGAGCGTTGACTCAACGGACATGCTCACCGAGGAATCTGAAGACGTCGTCCTCCCATTGATCAAGAGCCGCGTAGACAAAGTTGTGCCCATCCCCCGGTGTTTTACCGACTGGTGGATAGATCTTCAGAAAATGCGGCTTGGCAAGGCTTGCAAGCTCGTGAGCCATGGCGTGGCCAGGCACCACGGAGTAGTCGTTCGCGGCGTGAAGGAGCATGAGAGGAACGGTTGTCTTGCGTACCGCACTCAGCATCCGCTCGCGTATTTCGGGTGAGCTTTCCCAACTACGAGCAACAGCGGAGAAAGTAACGGCGGCTCGTAGGGTGCTATCGCGCTCCGCCGCAAGGAGACTGAGCTGACCACCGGACGAGTGTCCCACGACCGCGATGCGGTGGGCGTCAACTTCTTGTAGACTTTTCAAGAACGACAATGCTGCAGCGACATCGTCGAGATGATCCGTGGTCAGTAAAACGAACTGCAAGTGGTTTCGAGCTTCCTCTCCCTTGGCACGCTTCTCGCGCTCCAGCATATCTCGCATAAAGGGTCCTTGGTCTGCGGAAGGGCCCTGACCGCGGCGGAAGAGATAGAGAAAGGCGTAGCCGTATTTGGCGAAGGTCGGCCCAAGTTTTTTGGCTGCTGCAGTAATCGCGAATCCGCTAGTGTGCGCGGGATCGGTACCGCCAGAGCCGTGATTGAACAGGACGGCAGGAAAAGGACCGGAACCCGCCGGCTTCCAAAGGAAGGCTTTGAGGCGCAGCGTTCTGCTCGGAACGATAACCGTCTCATGACCGATGGATGGCGACCGGTCAACAGCCACCATTATACCCGCCGACGCAACCAGTAATGTGAAAGTAACGAAACACGGTGTTCTCACTGGCTTTTAGAATTTCGCCCTAACGAGAGGAAGATCACTTACGGGATTGGAGTCGAGCATCCCTCATTCTGAAGATGCAACCTCCTTCATAATTCATCCTTCAGACTTCGGCTCTATCCTCCGGCGATCGCGCCCATGATGAAGAAAGGCTCGGCACCTTTCGCGATTGCATCGGGCAACGGCGAGTCCGGCGGATCGTGGGATACGTCCTCGCCGCAAACAAAGAACCGCACCAGTGGTCGGCGTTGTTGCGTGGAATGATCTCGGATCGTGCCGCGCAGCATTGGATAGCGAGTCTCGAGCGCGTCGAGAATTGCTCGTTGCGTCACCTGACCATCGAGCTCGAGCTCTACTTCGCTGCCTACGCGTGCGAGCGTGCGCAAATGATGCGGGAGGACGACGCGAATCATTAAATTAAATCCCAATAGCCAAAACCCAAGCTCCAAACAAATTCCAAATCTCAAGGCTGGAAAATTCCAAACAGGGGAAATCGCGCACGATTTGGGAATTGGTCATTGGAACTTGTTTGGGATTTGGAGCCTGGGATTTGGAATTTCTGCTACACCAGTGTTTGCGCTTCTACCGACAGAACGGCCGGAAGATCTCGGACGATCGGATTCCATGTGTCGCCACCGTCTGCCGACCCGTAAACCTGTCCGCCTGTGGTGCCGAAGTAAACGCCGCACAAATCCAGCGAATCAACCGTCATCGCGTCGCGCAGCACATTCACGTAACAGTCGCGTTGCGGCAGACCTTTCGTGAGCTCTTCCCATTCGTTGCCGCCGGTCCGGCTGCGATAGACGCGCAGTTTTCCATCGGGTGGAAAATGTTCGGAGTCGCTCTTGATCGGGACGACATAAATCGTGTCCGGTTCATGCGCATGAATGTCGATTGGAAAACCAAAATCAGTCGGCAGGTTACCACTGACCTCGCGCCACGAATCGCCCGCGTCATCGCTGCGCATCACGTCCCAGTGTTTTTGCATGAACAACGTGTTCGGACGCTTCGGATGCATGGCGATATGATGCACGCAATGACCGACCTCGGCCTTCGGATCGGGAATGTATTGCGAATGCAAACCCTGATTGATCGGTTTCCACGTTTTGCCGCCGTCATCGGTCCGGAACGCGCCCGCTGCTGAAATGGCGATGAAGATCCGTTTTGGATTTTTTGGATCGAGTAAAATCGAGTGCAGACACATCCCGCCCGCGCCCGGCTGCCATTTCGGTCCGGAATCGTGGCCGCGCAATCCGGCGAGTTCCTGCCACGTCTGACCGCCATCTTTTGATTCAAACAATGCGGCGTCTTCCACGCCAGCGTAGACGATGTCCGGATCAGTCAGCGACGGTTCGAGATGCCAGACGCGTTTGAACTCCCACGGATGCTGCGTGCCGTCATACCACATATGAGTCGTGAGCGGTTTGCCGGTTTCCGGCGAGGTATCGTAAACGAATTTGTTGCTCTCGCCTTTGGGCACGCCGTCGGGCGTCGTGGTCGGCTCGCCGGGTGGTGTACCAGGCTGTATCCAAGTCTTGCCGCCATCATCGGATCGCTGAATGATCTGTCCGAACCAGGCGCTGGTCTGCGACGCGTAGAGTCGGTTCGGATCAACCGGCGACCCTTTGACGTGATAAATTTCCCAGCCCGCAAAGAGAGGGCCACTGACATCCCATTGTTTGCGCTTGCCGTCCGATGTCAGGACGAACGCGCCCTTCCGTGTGCCAACCAGTAATCGTATTCCGCTCATTGTTCACTCCCCGTGCTCGAATCTAATCAACGTGCCGATGCTCATTCCCGTTATGGGCGGGAGCGGCACCAAAGCGTTTCGCCGATCGCGCCCGCGCTTTCAACGCTTCCGTTTCGCGATTGCGCGGCGGCGCATTCGTTACCAAAGACTCGAGTAGATGATGTGCGACATGTGTGATTTCGTCCACCGCTCGGTTGAATGCTTCTTCGTTTGCCTGTGAAGGCTTGGTGAATCCGCAGAGCTTTCGAACGAATTGAAGGGACGACGCGCAAATTTTGTCGTCCGTCGCGGGCGGTGCAAAATTATGCAGGGTCTTGATGTTTCGGCACATGAAGAATGTTTTAGCGTGGATTCGCTTTCGCACAAGGAAACGCTCTCAACGACCTGTCACGTCGTAGTCCCGCGACCGCGGGACGAAGGCCGATCAACTAATTCGCGACACAGCCGCACCGACCAGTTCGGAATTTCGAAAAACGGAAAAAGCTGGGTCGCGACTTGGATCAACACCCAGCCGACGACGGCGTAAGCGACCCCAACCTTGTAAACATTGCGCCGCTTCAGTTCGACGAAGAAGCTCGACAGATTCAAGCGTTCCTACTTTGCGATGCAGACGTTTTTTGGCTCGGTAAAAAACCGAAGCGCTTCGTCGCCGCCTTCGCGGCCGACGCCGCTTGCTTTCATGCCGCCGAACGGAACGCGCAGGTCGCGTACCAGCCAGCAATTCACCCAGACGGTGCCGGTGTGAATCTGTTCGGCTACGCGGTGCGCGCGATTCAGGTTTTGTGTCCAGACACTCGAGGCTAGGCCGTAGTCGGTATCGTTGGCGTAGCCGATCACTTCCTCTTCGTTGTCGAACGGCGTGATCGTGACGACCGGGCCGAAGATTTCTTCACGGTTTGTTCGGCATGACACCGGCAAGTCGGTGATGACTGTCGGCTGAAAGAAGTAACCCGACTGACAACGATCGTTGATGGACTTCGGCGCGGAACCGCCGAGTGCGATTTTGCCGCCTTCTTTCTGCGCAAGATCGACATAGAACTTTATTTTATCGAGCTGCGTTTTGTTCACGATCGCGCCCTGGTCGGTTTTCTCGTCGAGCGGATCGCCAACTTTGAGCTGCGACGTTTTCTCGATAAAGCGATCGACGAAATCTTTGTACGCCGAACGCTCGACGAACACGCGCGAACCGCACAGGCAAACCTGGCCCTGGTTCGCGAACGAAGATCGCACGCTGCCGGCGATGGCGGCGTCGAGATCGGCGTCGGCGAAAACGATGTTTGGATTTTTCCCACCGAGTTCGAGCGAAACCTTCTTGAACAGTGGTGCGCACGCTTCGGCCACTTTGCGGCCGGTCACGGTGCCGCCGGTGAACGAGATCGTGCCGATCTTCGGATGCGCCGTGATCGCTGCTCCAACATTTGGTCCGGTGCCCTGCACGACGTTGAGCACGCCATTTGGCAGACCGGCTTCGCAACAAATTTCGCACAACAGAAACGCGGTCATCGGTGTCAACTCGCTCGGTTTCGCGATAGCGGTGTTGCCGACCGCAATCGCAGGCGCGATTTTCCAACTCAACAAATAGAGCGGCAGGTTCCATGGCGAAATCAAGCCGGCGATACCGCGCGGCTGACGCAGCGTGTAGTTGAACGCGACATTATCGGTGATGTGCGCTTCGGATTGGGTGTGCAGGATCGCGGTCGCGAAGAAGCGAAAATTGCTGGCGGCGCGGGGAATGTCGAGCGTGCGTGCCAGCGAGAGTGGTTTGCCGGTGTCGATTGATTCAGCGCGGGCGAGCTTATCGAGATCGCGCTGGATCAAATCGGCGATGCGCAGCAGAATGCGCGACCGCTCTGCCACAGATTTTTTGGACCAATCCCCGAACGCTTTTTCCGCCGCTGCAACAGCAAGATCGACATCTTGCGCGTCGCTGTCCGCGACTTGCGAATACGGCTTTCCGGTTGCCGGTTCGATGTTGTCGAGGTAACGCCCGCCGACAGGCTCGACAAATTGGCCATCGATAAAGTTTTGGATCTTTGCCTCGGTTCTCATCGATTACGAGCAAGAGCACGAGCGCGAGTATGAGGAAGAGAAAGCACGCGAAAAATCAAACATCGAATATCAAACATCAAAAATTCATGGCGGTGAGGGAGGGATTATCCAACGCTGCAATTTGACTCTGGAGTTAGAGCTTCGCCTGTAACCCTTGCGCGTAACGCGCCGCACCAGTCGAACGGCGTTCTCATCTCCAAAAGGCGACATTAGCTATCATGGCTATGCGAGCGGTAATTTTCAATCTGGACAAGTGGCGGTGAGGGAGGGATTCGAACCCTCGGGATCGCATTAACCCTTCGGAGCGATGATTTTCCCATCGTAGGTGAACATTGAAAAACATTACTG
>WNFJ01706131.1_pt4 | contig 26261 bp, 19 predicted proteins | sample 5400461 | NCBI WGS metagenome assembly WNFJ01 (sample SAMN13153349, study PRJNA577476) | soil metagenome | isolation source: 115 cm saprolite on Douglas fir-dominated hillslope | place: USA:California | collected 2013-09-17
GTTGTGTACCCGGTAATCGCATTCATATACGTAGTGCCGGCCGGGGGAGGCGTTGTGGAACCCGCCGCTTTTAGCAGGTCGCCCCAATAGGCAACGGTTTGGCCAAGCACCTTGTCAAATTGAGCTGGGGTCAGCTGGAGTGGACCAAGGGGACCAGCGGGGCCGTTATTCGGACTCTGTGCCAATTTCGAAATCGCAGTCGCCGCCTTGAAGTAGTCGATTCCGGTCTTGGGATCGACGATGTCGAGCGGCTGCATCAGGTCGCGCTGCGTGAGCAGATTGCGTCCGAATCGGCCGACATAGGCGACTTGCAGCGTGTACCCGTGTGACAGCTCCCGGCCAATGGAAAAATCAACAGCATAGGCATAAGGCGTCTTGAGGGACTGATCGATTCCCCAGGTGATGGCTTGGCCTCCCGGGTAATTGGAAGGGGGAGTCTGCGGAAAGGTACCACTCGGCGCACTCTGGAAATATAAGGTGCCGGCCTGGGTGGTCAGATCTTGAACATCGTGTATATCCGTAATTCGGGGCACGTTGGCAGCACCGTCAACACAGCAGGGATTCGTTAATGAAGTCGAGTAACCGGCCGGGGCGTTGACGTCAAAGGTGTTAATCAATTGCATGCCCGCTCGGTCGTAAACCATGCTGAACCCGCCGCGGATAACGGTCTGGTCTGAGCGGCCGAATATCTTCCTCAACAAGCCTTCCCTGGCCCGCGGTGAGAAAGCCACGGAGATGCGCGGCGAGAAATTCGTCATCTGCGTGTTGTAGAAGCCCGGCCCATTGTTGGCTTTGCCACCGGCAATGAAGGAGATGAGCGGGGCATCGGCGTAGCCCAGACCGTTTTGCATGTTCCGGACATTTTGATTGAAATATCTACCCAGGTTGAAGGTGCCTGGCGGGCAGGGTGGCGTGCCATTGGCCACTGCTACAGCAGGCGAACAGGTGGGGGAGGCCTGAAGGCCGTTTACCTCCCACGGCGGCGGGAAGATGGACCAGCGCAGACCGAAGTTGACTGTCCAATTCGGCTTGAAGCGCCAGGAATCCTGTCCATAGAACTCATACCAGTTCAGGCCATAATCGCGTTTTACAGGTGCACCCTGGGCCTGCGGGCTCCCATCCTTGTTGTAGTTCCAGTTTGAATTCACCAGCGAAGCCATGCCTAGCAAGCCCAGCATCGGATAGTCGTATGCGCTACTTGAGGCAGGTTCAGGAAACCCGCCGTTCGCAGGATCGAGCGGGCTCGCGCCACCGGTATTGGCAAACCCCACGGGATACATCCAGAACGTAGCGCCCTTCCCCTGGCTGAAAGAATGCTGATAACTGACACGAGGATCGCGGGCAATGCCAACGGCTGCGCCGAGCTGAAGCGTGTGCTTCCCCTTAGTCCAAGAGAAATCATCCAGGAGATTGTTCACCGGCATTTGGAAATTGTGGCTATAAGAGAAGCTGTTATCGAGTGTGTAAAAGGTGTTCCACGGCCGGTTCGAATTTCCGATGTAGCCGGTGCTTTGCCGCGTATAGCCCCAGCGGAAAGTATTCACCTTTGCGTTGCCGATCAACGCGGTGTAACCCACCACCATGCCCTTGCTGAAGTCCACCAAGGTTTGCTCGGGTGTGGTGCCGGGCAGGAAGGGAGCTTGCGGGTTGCTCAAGTTTTGTATTGCGCCGCGCCAGAATAAGGTCTGAGTGGCTTTCGCCGTAAGGTTGTAATCGATGCGAGCAATGTTGGCGTTATTGTTCAGGTTGAAGGGCGCACGCCAGCGGTAGCCGGAATAATTGAAGCCGTCCCCCACGGAGCCATCGTTGGTCGCGAGATTACCGTATGTCGCGTTGAAATACTTGATCATGTAAGAGTTGGCGGTGATGGGTACGTGGAGCGGATCGAGGCCCGCAATTTGCGCTGGGGATAGGCCAAAGATACCCGGAGCGTAATTATAAATCTTGCCGCTCAGCCCGGTAACGCTTCCGCCCGGACACATTGTCGGGTCAGTGCACTGATACAACATTACGCCATCGCGGAGAGAGGTGGTGGGGATGTTGCGCACCACGCTTTGCTGTTCTCGCAGGCGAGTCCCTTCGTAGTTGTAGAAAAAGAAGAGGCGATTCTTGATGATCGGCCCACCCACTGTTCCTCCAAAGACGTTGCGAATCAGTTTCAAAGGGTCGTTGGGCTCGCCGCTGGAGAGCTCCGCGCGTTTGGTGAGGTAGTCGTTGGCGCTGGTCAGGGTATTACGCAAGTATTCGTAGGCAGAGCCGTGCCACGCGTTCGTTCCACTCCTCGTAATCAAGGAGACCTGGGCGCCCGATCCGGTTCCTTCGTCGGCGTTGTAATTTGTGGTGGTCACGCGGAATTCCCGAACTGAGTCTTGTGTGATGGGAAGAACGGAAGTAAACGCATATCCGCTGTTCTGATCGTTGACGTCTACACCGTCGAGGGTGATGTTGCTCTGATCACTGCGCGCGCCATTCACGGATCCGTTGCGCGTGTCCTGATCCTTGTACGCCGCGAGCGAGGTGCTTAGTGTATTCCCCGTAAAAACGACGCCAGCTTGCAGGCTGAGTAATTCCGGGACGTTGCGACCATCAAGGGGGAGTTGCTCTACCTGCTTCTCAGTGAAAGCATTTCCGAGCGAGGCATCCACCAGGTTCAACGCCGGCGCCTCACTGGTCACCGTCACACTCTGGGTGGTAGCACTTAGCTTCATTTGCACATTCGCAGTCGTCGGAGTGTTTACCAGGAGTTCTAAATTTGTCTGTTCATACTTGGCAAAGCCTGGGGCGGAGATCGACAGCTTGTAAGTTCCCGGCGGGAGAAACAAAAATTGATACTCGCCTTGTGTCCCCGTCGTAGCTGAGCGCTCGGTCTTGGACTCCGAATTCGTAAGATTGACTGCGGCTCCCACTACGGCGCTCCCGCTCGGATCTGTGACCGTGCCTCGGACGGACGTGGAGGACTGCGTCCAACCACGCGGCGCTACCAGTAAAAACACCATCGCCACAAGGGCAGTCCCACGCAGCATCCGGTTACCGGAAGGAGCCCTTCTCACTGGTCCGCAAGGATTGGCTGAGTTGAGCCTTGCATAACCTCGAGTGGCTGATCGCTTTTTCCCACCGCCTGACAAAAGTCCAGAAAGATTCATACTATTCCTCCTCTCAACGGAAGTCCCAGAGGGGCCCGGCCGCGCCGAGTAGAAGTGAACAGGGGTGGAGAAGCGGCGGCTTTTGAGAACGAATCGTTTGATGTGCCTATTTCGCGTCGAGACAGTCGTTGGCGAATGAACTCTGCAGGTCCGTCGCAGCGGTCAATCGCTAAGACGGCGCCCGCCCTACTCCCAGGACTGTTTTGTAGCTGTTTGGTATCACAGGCGAGAGAAGCGTGTCAATAAAAACTCTACTTGAAACTTGTAGACTTGGGCGTCTTCTTGGATCAAGAACCCGGTGGGGCACAGCTAATCCCTGGCGACTGGCAGACCTGCTTCCAGCCAGCCCTTCCAGCCGCCGTCCATCGATTCGACGTTGTTGTAGCCCATCTTTTGCAGATTCTCCGCCACCAGCGCGGAGCGGAATCCTCCGCCGCAATACAGGATGAGCTTCGCGTTCGTGTCCGGGACTCGCTGCTCGATGTCACGCTCGATGATCCCGCGGCCCATGTGTACGGCGCCGGGAAGATGTCCCTTCGCCCACTCGTTGTCTTCGCGGACATCCACGAGCAGAAATTGTTCACCCGCATCGGTACGGCGTTTTACTTCCGCGACGTTCGTTTCCTTAATTTTCTTCTTCGCTTCGTTCACCAATTTCAGGAATTGGGTGGAGTGCGCCATCGAAAAACTCCTTCCATGAACGGTTTCAGGCGAGGATAGCACAGACGGAAGGAAGAGAACTCTTCACGGCTGTGCCGGATCCAATGTCATTCATTCGGCTAGATTAAGGGGAAGGCGGAGACCGCTAGTTCTGCGGGGTTTCGGTCTTGGGCTTATCGCTCGCGCCCTTTTTGGCGAACGAGCGCACCAGGTTCACCAGATTCCATCGCATCTTTTCTGGGGAACGGTCGCCCTCACCCCCAAGCATCTTGCCCTTACCGTTGCTGATGATGAAGAAGAGCTCTCCATCGGTCAGCTTCTCGATGCTGGAAGCGTCGCGCCAATCGTGAAGTTCCAGCTTCATTTCAGCGGCGAGTTCGCCCTTGCCGTCACCATCCTTCCCGTGACACATGGCGCAGTCGTAACCGTAAAGCTTGCGGGCTTGCGCTAAACCTTCCGACGTGGGCGCGACGGGATTTTTCTTGGCAGAGTCTTCAGGCGTCATTTGGGGTTCGCCTGAAGCCGGTTTTTGCTGGGTGGAACTCTGCTTCGCGGACAGTAGTCCCAAGCACGCAAGCAGAATCGTACCCAGGACAAGTACTGTTCTGCGCATAATTTCCCCCTGACTGGTCGGACCGGCCGAAGGACCGTGTTCGGCTTTATTGTGAGCGGATTCTACGCCCGCGCGCGTAGGAAGAAAAGGGCAGAATGAAAAGGGCGGTTCTAATTGCCCGCGTGCGCGCGATCTAGTGTTGCGACCACGAATCCGAAACAGCACTCGCTTTTCTTTTCGCAGGCATCGAGCATCCATGCTGCGACGGTATATCGCCAAAACCTGCGCGGAAGCGACTCGATTCCCGGACGCGCGTGCGCAGCCCATCGATCACCGGCGGAATCGGATCGTGCACAACGCCGCGAATCAAAAAAATCATCAGCGCCGCCTCGCCCGGTACATCCGCACTAGACGTAATCCCGAAGCCTTGCACTTCGGGTTTCTTCATCCACTCGTCCAAGTGCGCCGCATGAACCGCTTTTGCTTGCATCACCTGGTCCATGCTGAGACTGCTCACCGAAAATATTTCTTCGCTCGGAGCTAGCGGCACGCTCTGCGTTTCATCAAGCACGCCTCGCGGCGTTTCTGTTCCGCCCTGCACTATCCGCGTGCGAATCCCCTCCAGCGTGGCCGGCAGCTCTGTCCTCGGTTGACCCGGATCAACGACTAGCAACAGGGCGGGCTCTCCCGGATGATCGATGCTTGTGCCCACTCCAACCGCTTGTACGTAAGGGTTGGCCAGCAGTTGGTTGGCGTGGAGGTCCCGCGCCGCCAACGCTGGCGCCAGCGATTGCGCTTGCATGGTCAAGCCGGCTTGCGCTGTCATCTTCGCCGCCGAAAATCCTGGCGTGCATCCAATCACCTGATGGGTCGAAGCGCTTCCGACAAAAACCGGCTTGTTCCCCTGAGAATCGGCCATAGCAGTTAAAACATCCTGGACGGGGTTTCCCACGGTGTCCGTATCCGACCCGGCGTAAAGCAGCGCCACGGGATCCGCCGTTCCCTGCGACACGATCAGCGACCCGGAATCCCCTTGTCCGCTGAAAGTGCCGCCGGAAACCGAGACTTGATTTTGATAGGTGACGGAAAACATTGTTCCCGTCCCGCACCCCGTCTGATATTGCACTTTCGTCGAAATTCCAATGACGCCCACCGTTGAACACGTCAGGCCCGTGGTACGCCCGCTTTTCGCCACGCTCAGGCCCACACTCGCGGCCATCCCCGTTCCCGTGTGCGGCGGACCAGGGTTAGGCACATTCCCCGCCGCGGTACTTCCCAGGGAGATGATTGTCCCACTTGTATCCACGGCCCCGGGATTGATCTGCGCGATCGCCGCGTCGACGTTTGTGCCCGGCGTTTCGAGCCTGGTAAACTGCGACAAATGGGCTACCACCGAGGCGCTGTTTGGATTGCAATTGGTATCGACCAGACCCGGCTGAATGATGTTCTCTCCTAGAGATGCCGAATCGCTCCGCGCCAGCACGTGGTTATTGCTGAGAATATAGAAAATTCCGTTCCGCTGGACCAGGGAGCCCAAGGTCCCGCCGCAGCACGAGATCGTGTTGCCGCTGGTCGAGGAATCGTTGGCATTCCCTCCCGTGGTGCCCAGGATGATCGGAAGGCTCTGCGCCGCTTGGTTTGGTGTGCGCGCCTCTACGGTGACCGCGGCAGATGCAAACTTCGTCGCGTCCGACTGCAACACCACGGTAACTGTCACGTTCGCCGGGCTCGGTACCTGTGATGGCGCCGTGTACACACCCGAAGCGCTGATGGTGCCGGTCGTAGCGGAGCCGCCCGCGACGCTGTTCACTTCCCAATTGACAGCCGCATTCGTCGTTCCTGTAACGGTATCCGTGAAGGGAACCGATTGATTCACGGTCACGACAGTGGACGTGGGTTTGATCGTGACCGTGATTTGCTGGCTGCCGCTGCTTCCGCCGCCACACGAGACTAGCAATGCAGCGAAGGTGATACCAAATATGAGGAAGATCGTACGTCGCATCGGGAGCCTCATTTTTCGGGCGGGAATTTTACGCAACACAATCACTGGGGACTGGGCGGGTGATTACAATTCTAAATTCAAAGGTTTGACTGCCACAATCCTTAAAAAGGATGCCCGGCAGTTTTCCCCCCGAAGCCGCGGATCAATGCTTCGCTTCAATTCACTCCAGGTCGCGCCAATTGGGTCCCACTCCAACTTCCACGACGATGGGCACGGCAAGTTTGTGAACGCCTTCCATTTCTTCCCGAACCAGCTTCTCCAGCTTCGCGCGTTCCTTTGTGGGCGCCTCGAAAAGCAGTTCGTCATGGACCTGCAGGATCATCTTGGCTTCGAATTTCTCTTCCGCCAGCCGCCGGTCGATTTTGATCATCGCCAGTTTGATGAGATCGGCTGCCGTGCCCTGCAACGGTGAATTAAGCGCCGTGCGTTCCGCAAAATTGCGAAGCTGCATCTGCGGCGAATTGATCTCCGGAATGGGCCGGATTCTTCCGAACAAAGTTCTTGCCAATCCGGTCTTGCGCGTCTCGGCAAGAATCTTGTCCAGGTACTCCTTCACGCCGCGATAGCGCGTGAAATAAGCGTTGATGAATTTCGCCGCTTCTTTTTGCTCGATACTCAATTGCTGCGCGAGCCCGAATGGCGAAAGTCCGTAAATGATGCCGAAGTTGATGGCCTTCGCGGCGCGGCGGTGCTCCGCGTTTTGCGCCATCGGTCCTACGCCAAACACTTCTTGCGCCGTCCGCGCGTGGATGTCTTCCCCATTCCGGAAAGCCTCGACCAGCACGGGGTCTTTCGAAAAATGCGCCATGACGCGCAGCTCGATCTGTGAGTAGTCCGCCGATAGCAGGATCTTTCCTTTCTCGGCAACGAAAGCGGCGCGAATCTCGCGGCCCAGCTCACTGCGAATTGGAATGTTCTGCAAGTTGGGATCGCTCGAACTGACTCGTCCCGTGGCCGTTCCCGTCAGCGAGAAACTCGTGTGCAATCGTCCGGTTTCGGGATGGATCAGTTTCGGCAATGCGTCAACGTACGTCGATTTGAGCTTGGCAATTTCCCGGTACTCGATGATCTTTGCGGGAAGCGGATGCTGCGCGGATAGTTCTTCAAGAACGTCCGCAGCGGTCGACCGCGCTTTCGCTTTTCCGCGTCGGGCGTTGGGCTGAAGACTTAATTTGTCAAAAAGAATCTCCGCGAGCTGCGCGGGCGAATTGACGTTGAATTCCAAGCCCGCCAGCTTCCAGATCTCTTTTTCCAATCTCCGGACTTCCTTTTCCATCGACCGCGACATCTTCTCGAGTTCTTTGGGGTCGACGCGGACGCCGGCCCTCTCCATATCCGCGATCACTGGCGCGAGCGGCAAGTCAATTTTTTCATAAACGGTTTCGAGCTGTTCCTTCTGAACTTGCGCGTGAAGCGCAGGCGCAAGCCGTTGCAAGTAATCGGCACGCTCTCCGGGACCGCCCCCCAGCATCGCGTTGAATTGCCTCATCACCACGTCCGCAAAATTGTGATTCGCTGTTGTAGGCCGCAGAAGATAAGAGTAAATTTGCGTCGCGTGGCGGAGATTCGCCGCCCGTCCGGTCAGCAATTGAAACAGTTTTGCATCGTGGACGATCTTCGGACGTTTCGAATCAACAAGGACTGGCGCAAGCGCCTTTAGCGTTTCGCCCTGTTCGTCAATCCAAACCGAGCGCCCTTCTCCTGCTTTCGATGAGACCTCGATCGATGCGATGCGCGTCCCGAAGCCTTCTGACTCTCGCTCACCCGTCTCGAGATTCAGCCAGACTGCCAGCGGCTGCTTCGCCGGGAGTTTTGCCAGGTACTCGCGAAAGTCGACGACACTGGCAAGCTGTGCGTAATCCGTTTTTGCGGCTTCCGCGGAATCCACCGGCGCGGATGACGTCACCGCTTCTGCCCCCAGCTCTTTCAACAGGGAGCTGAAGCCTAGCTCACGATAGAACTCCGCGAGCGCAGCGCCGTTTGGCGGACGTAGTTCCAACTCCGTCAGGTTGACTTCAATCGGCGCGTCCTTCGCAATCTCCGCCAGTTGTTTCGACATCAGCACTTGTTCGCGCTGTTGCTGCAATGCTTCCCGGTATCGCTTGTTGGGCACTTCGTCTGCATGATCGAGCGCACTTTCAACGCTCCCGTACTTCTTGATCAATTCCGCCGCGCCTTTTTCACCGATTCCCTTTGCGCCGGGAATGTTGTCAATCGTGTCGCCAAGCAGCGCCATATAGTCCACGACTTTTTCCGGCGGCACTCCCAGAAGCTCCTCGACCTTCTTTTCATCCACGATGATGTCGCCCTTGAGGCCGCCCGAGCCAGTGCGCAGCGTTCGCACGCTTTTGCTAACCAGCTGCATCATGTCTTTGTCGTTGGACACAATCAGCACTTCCAGATTGTGCTTTCCAGCTTTCACCGCCATCGTTCCGATCACATCGTCCGCTTCGTAGCCTTTGACTTCGAGCACCGGCAGGCGCATCGCTTCGCACAACCGGCGAACGAAGGGCAGTTGCACGCGCATTTCGTCGGGCATAGGCTGCCGCTGCGCTTTATATTTTTCGAAAAGCTTGTCGCGGAAAGTCGCTCCAGGAGGATCAAATACAATTCCGATGTAATCCGGCTGGTAGTCCTTGATCAGCCGTCGCAAGATATTTCCGAATAGAAAAGGAATATTCGTGGGAACGCCGCCGGGACCAGTGAGCCGCTGAGGCATGGGTGCAAAGAAGGCCCGGTAAACATGTGCCATCGCGTCCACGAGAAAGAGTTTTTTCGGTGCGGCAAGCATGCGGGCGAGTATAGCAAAGGATGACGAACGGACTGGGGAAGGACGCCTGCCTCCCTTGGCCGCTCGCTTCATTCAGTGATTTGACATTTGTCCAGCGGGTGGCGCCCAAATTGGCGGTTGAGCACGGAGCGTGGGAGAGACACCATGAACGAAGAGGATTCCGCTCTTGCCTGACTACAAATCCCTGATCCGCAGGTATTACTCCGAACTCTGGAACGCCTGGAGTCTGGCGGCTCTCGAAGAACTCATTTCGCCCGCTATCGTATTCCGCGGCTCAATCGGCACCACCGTGACAGGCCTCGAGGAGTTCAAACGGTACGTGAACAGAATTCGCGCCGCGTTTCCCGATTTTCACAATCACGTCGAAGAGCTCATCGGCGAGGGCGAAAAGGTCGTCGCCCGCCTCACCTACACGGGCACGCATCGCGGAGAATTATTCGGTTTGCCCGGCACGGGGAAAAAAATCAACTATCAAGGCGTTGGCATCTTTCAGTTTCGAGAAGGCAAGATCATTTCCGGTTTCGTGCTTGGCGACACGGATAGCCTGAAGCGCCAGATTGCCCAGCCATGAAAACAAAGCCGCGCGAAGGATTTGCATCTCCGCGCGGCCCTACAAACCAACAGTTTGTCTTTATGGCCTTTCCGGTTTAGACCTCGGCGTTGATTTTGGTTCCGATTTACTTGCCGCAGGCTGCTGGGATTCACCCAGTTGGCCATCCTGGGCCTGCGAGACAAGCAACATGCGCGTGCCGCTGTCCAGGTGAACGTTCTTCCCCGCGGAAGTGATTACCGAGCCCTCTGTTGCATTCGACGCTGCCGCGTTCAGGCTCAGACCGTTCAGCCCAAACACTCCCTGGCTATTTGAAGTGAGCTGACCCGCGGCATTCAAACCGCCGACGGCTCCCTTCGAAGCACCGGCGATACTTCCGCCTGCACCTGCTGCAGAGTTTACAGCGCCACCAGCCACTCCACCCACATTAGCTGCGGTGTTCGTCACTGCACCCACAGCTCCACCTGCAGCCGATGTCACGCCACCAAGCGCGCCGCGCCCTCCGGCCGCGCCTGATCCCGCAGCCGAAGCGCCCGCGCCGCCAAAGGTGTCAATGTCCCCTCCAGCAGACGAGGCCGCGCTCTGCGCCGAAGCAATTGCCTGGATTCCCGCGCTTAACGGAATCTCCTGCCCATTCTTCAGGATCGCTTTGTCAAACACGATTCCTAGCGAGGATTCCGACTCGCCTTTGGCGCGCGCCGAAGCTTGCGTCACGTGCCCCAAGAGTTTCGAACCCTTGGGTATTACTGTTTTCCCTTCGGACTTAACGGGTTCCGTGTTGTGTGCCGTTACCGCATCACCCGGCTTGCACTTTTTCGAATCCACCGGCGAGCTCAGCGCGGCGTTGAACGCCGTGCCGCTGGCCAGCGAACCATTCGCCTGCCCGTTCTGTGCAGACGCCGACCCTGCCACCGATGTGTTGCTCGATGCTTGCGTCTGCGTCTGTCCGGCCTGCACCGACGCTTGGTTGCTGCTCTGAGCTCCGGCCTGGGCTCCTGATTGTGCTTGAGCCGCTCCGTCAAGGCAGAAAAGTGCCCCCACCGCGATTACAATTCCTGTGCGTTTCATAGTTTTCATTCCTCCAGACTGCATTTGAAAAAGAGCTGGGTCCACGCCTAAAGCATAAGGGTATCCTCGAACCGATTTGATAGTGGCAAGGAGCATGCCAGGCATAAAGAGTTTATTTTCTATGAGTTATCTCCATAAGCGGAGCGTCCGCACCCCGGAAAAATGACCTGCACTAGGCAGGATTTACAAGGTAGACGAGGTGGGGCGCGCAGCCAGGAGAAGCCCTGCAAGCAATGTTAAAGTGCTCGGCTTATTCGGCCCCAAGCAAAAGATCCTTCCGGTCACGAAGTTGAACCAAAAACGTACAACCAACAACTGATAACCTTCTCAAGGGATGATCCCGAGCGGTTTTGCGACTTCCGCCAGAATGTCCGCAGCGCGCAAGAGTTGTTCGCGCTTGTGGCCTGCGCTGACGATGGCGCGAAGCCGTGCTTTGCCTTCCGCCACCGTGGGATAGCCTACCGCTGGAGCAAATACTCCCGCTTCAAAAAGTTTCTTCGAGAATTCGAACGCCTGTGCCGCATCGCCCACGTGAATGGGAACAATCGGAGTCTCGCTCACTTTGAATTGAAACCCGCGCTTCTTCAGTTCGCGCTTGAACATTTTCGTGTTAGCCCACAGTTTTTTCACGAGCTTTTCGCCCTCCGGCGAATCGAGCAGTGTGAACGCCGCCTGGCAAGCTGCGGCCGTAGCTGGCGGGTGCGAAGTCGAAAAAAGAAATGGCCGCGCGCGCAAATAAAGGAAATCGATTAGGTCCCGCGAGCCGCAGACGTATCCGCCCATCGCTCCGATCGCTTTGCTCAGCGTTCCTACCTGGATGTGCACGCGCCCGTGGCATTGGTGATGGTCTACGGTCCCTCGCCCGTTGCGGCCCAGAACGCCCGATGCATGCGCGTCGTCCACCATCATGATGCAGTTATATTTTTCCGCGAGGCCGCATAGTTCCGGCAGCGGGGCAATATCGCCGTCCATCGAAAAAACGCCATCCGTGATGATCAGCTTCTTCCCCGGAAAACTGGCGTGCTCCTGCAGGATACGCTCGCAGTCCTGCACATCCTTATGCTTGAAAACTTTGATGGTCGCTTTCGAAAGCCGCGCCCCGTCGATGATCGACGCATGATTTAGCTCATCGGAAATAATCACATCATCTTTTCCCAGAATCGCCGAAACCGTTCCCGCGTTTGCCGTGAATCCCGACTGGAACACCACGCATGCTTCCACGCTCTTGAACGCCGCGATCTGCTCCTCCAACTCCATGTGTATCTTCATGGTTCCCGCGATCGTTCGAACCGCCCCCGCTCCCGCGCCGTACCTCTTCACCGCGTCCAGCGAAGCCTTGCGCAGCGCCCTGTGTGTGGTCAGCCCCAGGTAGTTATTCGAAGCGAGGTTGATTACCTCCCTACCGTCGAAGATAGCCACAGGTTTCTGCTCGCCTTCCAGCACGCGCAATTTCGGCGCCACGCCCTTCGCGCGCAATTCATTCAGCTCGTCGCTCACGTATTGCAAAGCATTCTGCTTCGTTATCTGCATTGCGGTTTCGCTCATGATATGGCTCCTGGCAATTCGGACTTCGCTGGGCGGGGAAATGCGTTGAACTGCTCTACCGATCCTCTCCGGATGGACGGAAGATGACAAGAAAAAATAATCGAGCGCGGCCTCGCGTTCAGCGCGGCAAGCCGTTCGGATATAGCAGGATTTTTCCGGCCAGGCCGCTCTGCAACAGAGTAAACGCGCTGTCGAATTTGTCAAGCGATGTCCGCTCGCCGAACAGCGGATCGAGGTTCAGGCGTCCAGCCTTCAGCAGTGCCGTCATCTGCACCCACGTTTCATACATTCGCCGCCCGTAGATGCCTTGCACCGTCGCACCCTTGAAAATCACGTCATTCACCAAATCCAGCGGCACATTCTCCGTGGGGATCCCCAGCAGCGACGCCCGCCCTCCCGCCCGCAACGCCTTGAATCCCTGTTGAATCGCCGTCGGATTCCCGCTCATTTCCAACAGCGCGTCGACTCCTGTGCCATTCGTCTCTACAAGAATTTTTGCCACTGCATCTTCCGTCGCGGGGTTCAGCACAACGTCCGCGCCCATCTTCTTCGCCATCGCGCGGCGCTTTTCATTTGTTTCCGTCGCAAAAACCGTCGAGCTCCCGCAAGCCTTCGCCACCGCGATGGCCATCAATCCAATCGGCCCGCATCCCGTCACCAAAACCGTCTGCCCCGCTACCGGCCCCGCCAGCACCGTGTGCACGGCGTTCCCCAGCGGATCGAGGATCGCCCCGTAATGCTCGGGAATCGCCGCATCCAGCTTCCAGATATTCGGCGCTGGAATCTTCACGAACTCCGCGAACGCCCCATCCTGATCGATCCCGATAATGCGCAGGTTCTGGCAGATATGCGCTTCGCCCAGCCGGCACTGGTGGCAATGCCCGCAATTCACGTGCATTTCCGCGCTGACGAAATCCCCCGCCTTGACGGCGCGCACTTCGTCGCCCACGCACTCGACTGTGCCGCAAAATTCGTGCCCGAGCGTTACCGGCGGCTTGATGCGTCCCTGCGACCAGCGGTCCCAGCCATAAATGTGCAAGTCCGTCCCGCAAATCGAAGCCGTCTTCACGCGCACCAGCACATCTGTCGGCCCAATCAAAGGCACTGCAACCGTGTCCATCTGCAGGCCCCGCGCCGCCTGCATCTTCCGCAGCGCTTTCATCGTCCCCGCCATCTACCTCGTCCCTCGCTCAACGCGCAAACCCCGATGCTAACACACGCCCAGCATTTCCGTTCTCATCCGCGAATCCGAATCGCCACTTTCTGCTACTCTCTCCTTATCGTTCTCCGAAACTGCGAAACTTATGTCCGCCCCACACAGTCTCAAGACCCGGCTCATCCTTCGCAGCCTCTTCGCCATCATTTTCGTGGCTGCGCTTCTTTTCATTCCTGCCGGTTCTCTCCGCTATTGGCAGGGATGGGTGTTCATGGCCATCTTGTTCCTGCCCATGCCGATTACCTCGGTTTATTTCCTAAAGCGCGATCCCCAACTGGTCGAGCGCCGCCTGCGCACAGAGGAAAAAATCAGCGAGCAAAAAACCTTCATTAAATGGGCCCAGTTGATTGCCTTTGGGTCCTCAGCGATTCCTGGATTGGATTATCATTTCGGCTGGTCGCGCGTCCCGCTTTGGCTGACGATTCTTTCCCAACTCTTCGTCTTCGCCGGCTATCTGATCACCCTTTGGGTCATGAAAGAGAACAGTTTCGCCTCTCGCACTGTCCAAGTCGAAGAAGGGCAGCGCGTCATCTCCACGGGACCCTATCGCCTCGTCCGCCATCCCATGTACTCCGGCGCCGTTCTCATGTTGCTCTTCGCGCCCTTTGCGCTCGGCTCTTGGTGGGCGCTGCCGGGCTTTTACGCTGTTATCCCCTTGATCGTCCTCCGCCTCCTCAACGAAGAAAAAATGCTTTGCCGCGACCTCCTCGGCTATTCCGACTACTGCCTCCGCACCCGCTTCCGCCTCCTCCCATTCCTCTGGTAATTTCTCACAAGTGTGGCTCTTCGTAAGGCGCACCTTCCACGTAGTGGCCGGTCGGTGCCTGTCCCGACCCGGTCGGGAGACCCGTGAGTTTGTAGAGGTGCCTCACTCGAGATTTTGGATCTCCGGGTAAAGCGGAGAGGAAATCTTGAGCTGCGAAACACCTGCCCCCTTGAGGTACGCATCAAAAAAACTGTGCACGCAGTACGTCGTCACGGCAAGCTGGCGGCGTCCGTCGATTCCCACAACTCCTAACGTACGGAGCGTCCGCATCACGATATGGCTCTTCAACAAGGCTCCGTCGTCGCTGAAGAGAAAATGGTTCGCGCCACGAATCGCTAGGAACGCCCTTCCATCCGGAGGCAGCCGCTCGTAAATCGATCGGATGTCGGCCCCGATCTGACTGCCCTCGGGGTCGGACTCATGGCTGTGGTCGCTGAGAAGGAACATGAACGGCCGAGGGATTCCCGCTTGAATGACGCTGCCGTGTGGGGCGCCATCCACATCGATCCCCGCTTTGCACCTGGAATCTTCGTGGCAAAACAGAGCGGCTGCGGCCCCACCAAAGGAGTGGCCGAATGCTCCTACGCGCGCCATGTCGAGCCGTCCCGTAAACTTGCCGGATGCATCCGAAGCGTTCAACTGCTCCAGTCGGTCGACTACGAACGCCATGTCCGCCGTCCACGCGCTCAGCACCCTGTTCGCACAACTGTCCCGCTCCTGGCCCGTTCTCTCAAGACAGAGTTCCGGGTTGTTTTCCGGAATCCGCCTCATCACCCGGCCGTCTGGGAAAACAACGGTAAAGCTGCGGTAAGGCGCGTCAAAGCCCACGACCACGTAACCGTGACTCGCCAGATCCTCGGCCAGTGTCGAGTAATTCCACACTTCGAGAGAAGCCCCCGCCCTCATGATCACCGCGGGGTACGATTGCTGTTGTGCCGACACGTCGGTGTCACGAGTGCTGTGCCCGTGGACCTTCGACGGATCCCGTGTCAGAAGTCCGAAGACCCGGCTCAGAAGTCTGAAGATCAGCGGGCCGTCGGCCGGAAGGGCTGGCGCTCGCATTTGAGCGGGCAGGTAGTCGTCCATCGCAACGGATTGCCCAGCCGCCGTCGGGTACCAGATCCACACAAGCAGTTCGCGCTTCGTTCCCGGAACCGGCGCCAAATTGTCTATGTTCGCATCGTCGGTCCAATCGTAGATCGCGCGGCCGACCGCGAACGGCCCCGTGGGTTTCGGGAGCGTGATTTCTGTTCTTCGCTCCAGCCAGAGCGCCCCCAACAATGCCGCCGCCCCGAAAACACCCAACAACGCCAATATCGCGAAGCCTTTGAATATCCGGCGGGCTAGCCTGGGCTGCTTCATGGGTGCGTCCATCGGAACCTCCGCGGCCGGTCATGCAGTTCGGCCGCAAGGCTATTTACTTTATATGGCAAAGTGCTTTCTGTCAACAGAAGTGGCTGCAAATTGGTGGGGGGTACTCTTTACCCCGAGCGAATTTTGCGGGGGGCCCCTCCCGTCCTCTGCTATCATCCCGCCTCGTATCCCTGGAGGGGCATTGGCCGCTTTGCGGCCATCGCGAACATGACTTTTAGCCAGCGTTTCGACGAAGTGCGAACCGGCTTCGAGCGTCCTTTCTGGGTCGCCAACATCACCGAGCTGTTTGAACGCCTTTCCTACTACGCCGCCTTCGCCTCGCTCGCCCGCTACCTTCACGAGACGCTGGCGTTCCCCACCGAACGCGCCGCCGATCTCGCTGGCCTCTTTGGCGGACTCGTGTGGTTTCTCGCCATCTTCGGCGGCGCCATCGCCGACCGCCTCGGTTTCCGCCGCGCCCTTTCTCTCGCTTATTTCGTTCTCGCGGGGTCCTATTTCCTCCTCGGCTCACTCGGCGCGCCGTGGCTCGCTCCGGTCCGCAATGCGGTTCCTTTAACCGCACTCGTTGCTGTCGTCCTGATGCTTCCCGCGGTCGGCGTCGCCCTCGTCAAGCCCTGCGTCGTCGGCACCACCGCTCGCGCCTCCAAGGAAAACGTCCGTTCCATCGGATATTCCATCTACTACACGCTCGTGAATATCGGCGGTTTCATTGGTCCGCTCGTCGCTTCCTACGTCCACAAGAACCTCAGCGTTGAAAATGTCTTCCGCGCGGCTGCCGCTAGCGTCTTCTTGATGTTTTTCGCCGTGCTTCTCTTCTTCAAGGAGCCAACGCGGTCCAACGAAAAACAGACCGCGCATCTTGGCGAAACTCTGCGCAATTTTGTCAAAGTAATCACCAATCCCAAGTTCATGCTCTTTCTTCTGATTTTTTCGGGATACTGGATCGTCTACTGGCAGGAGTTCATCACTCTTCCGCTCTACGTTCACGACTATATTGATTCCAAGGCAGACACGGAGAGGATGCTCGCCACCGGCCCTGTGATTGTCATTGCGCTGACCGTTGCCGTCGGCGTCCTCACGCAGAGAATCGCCGCCTTCCGCGCCGTCATCCTCGGCACGTTCATCGCTATGATCGCTTTTGCGATCCTCGCCATCCATCCGACGGTCATCGCCGCATACATCACTCTCGCCGTAGTCGCGCTTGGCGAACTCACGCAGTCGCCGCGCTATTACGATTACATTTCGCGCCTCGCTCCCGCCGGCCAGCAAGGCACTTACATGGGCTTTGCTTTCCTCCCGCTCGGTATCGGCGCTTTTCTCGCCGGGCGCATCGGTGGCAAGCTTCTCCATCACTTCGGCGAAGTGCAGCACCAGCCTCAACGCTTTTGGTGGGCGCTGACCACCATCGGCCTCGGAACAACTCTGTTGCTGTGGATTTACGACCGCGTCGTCAAACCATCCGCGCAGGAGGCCGCCTCGTGAATTCGGCAACCCTGAAAAGTGAAGGAGGAATTCTCTTAACTGAAAACTTAGAACCGATAACTGAAAACTCCCTTCAATTCACCATGCGGCGGAGAGAAGCGAGCGCCTGCCGCGCCAGCGAATAGCGCGGCTCGATCTCCAGCGCTTCCTGGAAGCAGCGCATCGCGTGACTGTACATCTCTTTTCCGAGATACGCGCGGCCCAGGTTGTAGTGCGGAAAGTGACGCGGCTCGTAACGGCGCGCTTCCGTGGCGCGTTCCAGCCAGGGAATCGCTTCCTCGAAGCGGCCCAGCTCGATCAGGTACGCCCCGATATCATTGTAAGGATTGCCGAATTCCGGATCGATCTCGATGGCGAGCTTGCATTCCGCGATGGCTTCTTCAACGCGCCCCTGGAAATGATACGTCCAGCCCAAAAACGTGTGGGCCTCGGCCGTGGGATGCAGTTCGAGCGACGATTGATACAGCTCCACGGCGCGATCGTAGTCGCCTTCCATTTGGGCCTGGTAGGCGTCTTGCAAAACTTCCCATGCACGCGTGAGGGTCTCCATGCTCATGGACACATAGTTAGCACACGGTCTCGCAGGGGTCAAAAGTACAAAAGTCCCGGACGTGCCGCAGCGGAACCTGTACCTTGTGACGGGGAACCGGCATCGGAAAGAGAGCGGCGGAGAAGAAAGTGGAAATTGCAACGCCAAATGGAGAGAATGGAAAGGTTCGAAGGCGCTTTCAGTTGGCTTGACAATTGGATAAACGCTTGCCATCACACTTGATAAAAGAGGGGGCATCGTGAAGCGAAATTATCTGGTTCTTGGGATCGCAAGTCTGGCCGTGGCCGGAGCACTGCTGGCGCAGGACCAGCCGGAAAAAACGGCGCCGAAAAAAGCGGCGAGCCACGCCGCCGCGGGTTCCGCGGCGCGTGGCAAGGAAGTGTTCGAAAAGAAATGCGCCATGTGCCATTTCGCGGACAGCGACGCGAAAAAAATCGGACCGGGACTCAAAGGCCTTTCCAAGCGCGGAACTTTCAGCGTGAACGGCAGCAAAGTCACGACGGAAGCCCTGACCACGTGGATTGAAAACGGCGACTCGCTCATGCCCGGCATGAAAGAAACGCTGGAACCCGGTCAAATCAAGGACGTCGTCGCTTACGTCAAGACGCTGTAATCTTTAAAGCGCTGCATCACAAAAGAGAAAAGCCCCCGAAAGCCTGATCGCTCAAGCTGCGGGGGCTCAACTGCAAGCGCGTTTGCTTCAACGCGTTCGGTTGATCGCGCCTACTTCAGGACGGCGTCTTTAAACGCCTTCGACGGACGCAAGCGAACCACGGTCTTGGCCTTGATCTTGATCGCCTCGCCGGTCTGTGGGTTGCGGCCCATGCGCGCCTTGCGGTGCGCTTTCACTACGCGGCCGATGCCCGGGATCACGAACTTGCCCGCTGCGCCCTTAGCTTCCTTCACGGCGAGCTTGAAGAGCTCTTCAAAGAATTGAGCGGCGGTTTTCTTCGGTGTGCCGAGCTTCTCGGCGATGTGCGACACGGTCTTGGTCTTGCTCATTGGCTTGGCTGCCATCTATTCTGCTTATCCTCCTGAATTTTTTTTCACTCCGATTCGAATCGAAGCAGGCCGCGAGCTGACTACCCCATGTTTTGCAGTGAAAAGCCCGGGCCGAAGGGGACTATAGCCAAGGAAATTGCAGAACGCAAGGAAGAATCGCAAAAAATGCAGGAAAAATGCGGATTTTCTTGGAGGCGTGTGGAAAACGCCGCTAAAACAGCGGGTTACAAGCGATTCGAATGGTGATAGCGGCATTGGGCAAGGCAAAATGACGAGAAATTCGCCCCATTTTCTAACGGGTGTTGTCCCTTGCGTCATCTAGTTCACTATCAATGTGACGGTCGCCTTGTGTGACAAGCTCCCGGAGGTGGCGGTTACAGTCAGCGTGTACGTACCGGCAGGTGTACCGGGATTCCCGCCACCTCCACGGCCGCCGCACGCAGCCGCCAGCAAAACCAAGAAAACCATCACCACAAAGCCGAGGCGCGCGCGGCGGCGCATACCTGCGAGGAGGCTCATTACCAGTGCGAAAATGAGAAGCCAGACGAATAGAGGTCCACCCTTGTATTTGCCGGTGGCCCGCGGCCAGAAGGGAGATCCGGGTGGCAACACGGACCGCGCCGTGGTCGTCACCTGCACGGTAGCGGTCTTTGCGTTGGTCCCATCTGGCGTGACGGAAGTGGGCGAGACGGTACAGGTTGCGAGCGCGGGCGCGCCAGTGCAACTCAGCGAGACCGTTTGATTGAATCCGCCCGCAGGCGTAATCGAGAGCGTGTAACTTGCCGGGCCGCCAGCCGTGACGGTGGCCGAAGTCGGATTCGGGCTGAGCGAGAAGTCTTCTACGTTTTCCGTGAGCGCTGCCGAAGCGCTGGCGGCGAAATCTGCCGGGGGCGCATATACTGCCGTAATCGATTGTGCGCCCGTGGTGAGCGAATTGGTTTTCAGAGCGGCATGACCCGTGTTGTCCAGGGTCGCAGTTCCGAGTGCAGTCGTGCCGTCATTGAAGGTCACGGATCCGGTCGGAACCGTCGAGCTTGCCGGAACTGTCGCAACCGCAGCGGTGAACGTCACCGAGCTACCGGCCAAAACGGGATTTACATCCGCAGAAAGCGTCGTACTGGTGGGGATGGGTTGAACTGTGAAGAGGTATGCGCTGATCGAGCCAATGATAGGGCTGCTCCCGACGCCACCGAAACCTCCGGAACTGCCCATGATAGAGGACGCATCCTGGCTATCGGTCGCGTACGCATAGAGGATATGGGTCCCTAGGGCGAGCGTCGGCGCCGTCGCACTGAAGCTGCCGGGAGTGCCCGCTGAATCGGCCGCAGTCCATCCTCCCTGCCAGGTGTCAAACTGGTAGTACAGCGCGTCCACCGGCGGCGCGGTCGGCGCATAAGTGCTGGAGGCGCTGAAAGTGAAGGTGGGCGTCGGGCTCGTAGTCACATTATTGGGCAGCGCTGTAATCGCCGCCTGCAGTGGGATTGCCTGCACGTGCTGCTCGGCGATTACCGTCACGCCGTTGCCGCCCTCATTGGCAACATAGATCAGGTTGGTCACCGGATTGACCGCCACGGAACCCGCCCCGGCCGCCAGCGTGGTAGTCGTGTTGGTCGCCCCATCGATCACCGTCACGTTGCCACTGCCGCTGTTGGCGACGTAGATCTTGTTAGTCACAGGGTTCACCGCCACGCTAATGGGAATCGAGCCGGCCGCCACCGTGGTGGGCGTATTGGTCGCGCCATCGATCACGGTCACGTTGCCACTGCCGTTGTTGGCCACGTAAATCTTGTTGGTGACTGGGTTCACTGCTACCGCCTGGGGATTCGCCCCGGTTCCCACCGTAGTGGTGTTGTTGGTCGCGCCATCGATCACGGTCACGTTGCTGCTGGCAATGTTGGCGACATAGACCTTATTGGTCACGGGGTTCACCGCCACGGCAGAGGCAGAGTGACCGCCTCCGGCGGAAACCGCGGTGGTGTTGTTGGTCGCCCCGTCGATCGCCGTCGCGTTGCCGCTGCCAAAGTTGACGACATACACCTTATTGGTCACGGGATTCACCGCCAGGGAAGAGGGGCCGCCTCCGGCGGGAACCGTGGTGGTTGTGTTGGTGGCCCCATCAATCACCGTCACGGTGCCGCCGCCGTTGGCGACGTAGACTTTATTGGTCGCCGGGTTCACTACTAACGCGTTGGGACTCGTCCCGACTGCCACCGTAGTGGTCGTGTTAGTGGCCCCGTCGATCACCGTCGCCAGCGAAATCGCAGTGCCTCCGTTGTTGATGACGTAGATCTTGTTGGTCACCGGGTTCACCGCTACCGCGAAGGGATAGGTCCCTGCCACCACTGTAGTGGTCGCGTTGGTCACCCCATCGATCACCGTCACGGTGCCAACAGCGGTATTGTTGGCGATGTAGATCCTATTGGTCACGGGGTTCACAGCCACGCCGGAGGGATTGTTCCCGGCCGCCACCAGGCTGGTCGTGTTGGCCGCCCCGTCGATCACCGTCACGTTGTTGCTTGCCCAATTCGTGACATAGACCTTGTTGGTCACCGGGTTCACGGCCACCCCGAAGGGCTGCGTTCCGGCTGCCAACGTGGTCGTCTTGTTGGTCGCCCCGTCGATCACCGTCGCGTTGCTGCTGCCGTTGTTGGCGACGTAGACTCTGTTGGTCACTGGGTCCACCGCCACCGAGGCGGGATTCGTCCCGGCTGCCACGGTGGTGGTCGTGTTGGTCGCCCCGTCGATCACCGTCACGGTGCCGGCACCGAAGTTTGGGACGTAGATCTTGTTGGTCACCGGGTTCACCGCCAACCCGACGGAAGTCGCCCCGGTTACGACCGTGGTGGTGCTGTTGGTGGCCCCATCGATCACCGTCACGGTGCCGTTGCAGCAGCTGTTGTTGGCTACGTAGATCTTGTTGGTCACCGGGTTCACCACTAATGCAAAGGGATTCGACCCGGCCGCCACCGTGGTGGTGCTGTTGGTCAGCCCATCGATAATCGTCGCGTTGTTGCTGTGGAAGTTGACGACGTAGACCTTATTGGTCACCGGGTTCACCGCCACGGCATTAGGACCGCTCCCGGCTGGAACCGTGGTGGTGCTATTCGTTGTCCCGTCAATTACTATCACGGTGCCGTTCGCACCGCTGTTGTCGGCGACGTAGATCTTGTTGGTCACGGGGTTCACCGCCACGGCAGTGGGACCGCCTCCGACAGAAACCGTGGTGGTGCTGTTCGTCACCCCGTCGATCACCGTCACGTTACCAATGTTGACGACATAAATCTTATTGCTTACGGGGTTCACTGCCACGGCAGTGGGACCGCCTCCGACAGGAACCGTGGTGGTGCTGTTGGTAGCCCCATCGATTACCGTCACGTTGTTGCTGTTCTGGTTGGCGACGTAGATCTTGTTGGTCACCGGGTTCACCGCGATGCGCAAGGGATTTGTCCCGGCCGCCACGGTGGCGGTTACGCTCTGCGCCTGCGCCGGAATCGAGCCGATGGCCACGGCAATGAACGCGAGAGCGGCCATTTCGATCAGGGATTGGTTATTCTTGCGCCGCATGGCAGTCTCCCTTCTCCGATAATTTAGTTTCGCAATCAGTCCTCGCCGGAACGACATGATCTAACTCGGAGTCTTGGTCTCCAGCGGACTTGCGTAGCGACTGCGGCGATGGTTCTTTCCGTGCAACCGACTCCGGGCCGCTGCCAGGGAAAGAAGAGTCTTTAACTTTGGCGATCAGCGAACGCTCGTAGAGGACTTTTTTGTCAGGAAAGGCGAAACCGAGAAGTCCAAGTGCCGCGCCAGCACCGGCGCCGATTGCTCCGCCAGTGCCGTTGAAATAATAGCCGTTCGGATTTCGGCAGGTTGCGCCTGTGACGGAGTTGTAGTCCGTAGGCCCTTTGCAGCGGCACCCGCCCGCGAGTGCACCTACAGCGGAGCCCACTACCGCAAAAATGGCGATTTTCTTCGCACTGGGGTGTTTCACGGTCACGCTGACTACGTCCGTTCGCGCGGTGGTCTCGGTTACACCTGACTCTTTTCCCTTCCGGCGAAGCGTCAGTCCCTGATCATCAATCGAAACCAGTTGGCCCTGAATCGTCCCGAACTGAGCGTCGTCCACCTCTATTTTGGTGTCCGGGGAAAGCTGCGTCAGCTTGTCCCACGTTTGTTGTTGCCCTAAAGCCGATTCAACTGGGACTAAGACTAAAGCCAACAGGGCCGGGGCTAGGAATTTCATGGCTTCCTCCGTATTTGCATTTGACCCGAGATGCTGTGAGCGAGATGAATGCAACGGAGGTTCCGAAGCTTTGGAGCGAAAATACACCACATTGAAAGGGTTTATGAGCGCAGCTGCAGTCGACCGCCTCTTCTTGCCTGCAAGGTCTCGCTGACACCGCAGTCCAAACGCTGCACTCATGTAGCGATTTCTCAGGAAGCTTCCGAATGGGCCACCGCTTCGCGTTACAAGGTGGCGAGGTCGGCGTAGAAGTGGGCGATGGCCTTGATGCCGCCGAAGTAGTTTTCAAGGGCAATGTGTTCGTCGGGGGCATGCGCATTTTCGTCGGGCAGGCCAAAACCGATCAAAACGCAGGGCACTTTGAAAGTGTCGTGCATCTGGGTAACGAAGGGAATGGAGCCGCCTTCGCGAATGAAAACGGCCTTTTTGCCGAAGCCCTTTTCCAGAGCGGCTTGCGCTTTCTTGAAGATCGGAGCCTGGTAGGAGGCAACCCACGGTTTTCCAGTGCTCAGGACTTCGAACTTGCAATGGACCGTTTTCGGAAGAAGCTTTCGAATGTGCTTTTCGACGAGCTTGGCGATTTTGTGCGGGTCTTGATTGGGAACGAGACGCGTTGAAAATTTCGCAAAGGCCTTTGACGGGATAACGGTCTTGGCGCCTTCTCCCTGATAGCCACCCCAGACGCCATTCAATTCGAATGTCGGACGGACCCACAGCCGTTCGACGGTGGTGAAGCCAGCCTCGCCGAAATATCCCGGCGCACCGACGGCCACTTCAAAATCCTTTTTCTTCCAGGGCAGCGCGTTGAGCGACTTGCGCTCGGCGCTGGGAACCTTGGCTACTTGGTCATAGAAGCCGGGGACGGTGACGCGGTAATTCTTGTCGTGGAGCTTGGCGAAAAGCTCTGTAAGGATGGTGAGGGGATTGGGCACCGCGCCGCCATAAACTCCAGAGTGCAGGTCGTGTTCCGGACCGGTCAATTCAATCTGATAATAGTTCAGGCCGCGCAAGCCGTAGGTGATGGAAGGGACGCCTTTGCCGAGCATCGAGGTGTCCGAGACCACCAGAGCGTCGGCCTTAAGCTTTTCCTTATTCTTCTGCACGTAATCCCAGAGGCTAACGCTGCCGACTTCTTCTTCTCCTTCGATCAGAACTTTCACGTTGATGGGAAGCTTGCCATCTATTTTCTGAAGGGATTCGAGCGCTTTCAGGTGAATGTGGACCTGGCCTTTGTCGTCGGCGGTGCCGCGGCCAAAAAGGTTGCCGTTTCGAACGGTGGGATCGAACGCCGGAGTGGTCCATAGATCGAGCGGCTCCGCAGGCTGCACGTCGTAATGCCCATAAAAAAGAATGGTCGGCTTGCCGGGAGCTTCCAAAGATTCCGCATAGACGAGAGGGTGGAGAGCGGTGGGTATGACTTCGACTTTCTTAAATCCGGCGGCACGAAGATTCTCCGCGACCCAGCGCGCGCCGCGCTCGATGTCGGGCTTGTGCTCGCTCTTGGCACTGACGCTGGGAATGCGCAGAAACTCACACAGCTCCGCCAGATGCCGGTCGCGCTGACCTTCGATAAATTCAATAAGGTTCATAAGGGACCTCAGGAGACGTGAGTCCTTTCCAGTATGAATACGCAAAACTTGGTGCGAATGTTTGCGGCGGCGGAATGATTGCGGAACTGCGATTGACCTGTTGCCGCGGCCGCTCCCCTATTTTAGGCACAGCTTTGCGCACAAGCAAACAGGTTCCCGGCACTGGGTTAAACTCATGGAGTGGGACGATTGAGGCCTGGAATGCATCTGAGCTTTAGAGGAGCGTGAAAGATCATGTCGATGGTCCGAGCTGCAAAGGCTTTGGAGCTCTTAGTACAGTCGCTGCTAATCGGTGCTGCGCTAATTTGCGGTCCGGGGCCAGCGTTTGCCCAGACGCAACAAGAACCTCCGCCCGATCGTGTTGGGGGAGCCCAAACGCAAGATCAGGAAGCCGCGACTAAGGCGCAAGCTCCAGAGGTCACTCCCACACCACCCGTTTTGCCAAAGGACAATTCGGGGGGTAAGCAACCCAAGCGCATTCTTTGGGTTATCCCAAACTATCGCTCTGTCAGCGCCGACACGCAGCTTCCTCCCTTGGCGCTCAAGGATAAGTTTTGGCTCGCCACGCAGGACAGCTTTGATTATTCCTCGTTTATTCTCGCGGGAGCGCTTGCCGGTAGCAGCCAGGCAAGAAATGCGACTCCCGAATTTCGTCAGGGAGCCGCGGGATACGGCCGCTATTATTGGCACTCGTTCGCGGATCAAGCCGTGGGAAATTACTTTACGGAAGCCATCCTACCAGCGGCTGCACGCCAAGATCCGCGCTACTACACCTTGGGCCATGGAGGGTTCTTCCGGCGCACTGGTTATGCCGTGAGCCGTCTCCTCATTACGAAAACTGATTCGGGGGGCAGAGGCTTCAATTTCTCCGAAATTATTGGGAACGGGGCAGGAGCGGGTGTTTCCGACCTTTATTACCCTAGGGCGGAACGCACATGGACCAAGACCGGGCAGAAATGGCTGACGCAGGTGGGTGTTGACGGCGTCTTCAACATCCTCAAGGAGTTTTGGCCGGACATCGATCGCGCGGTTTTCCGAGGGCACTATGAATCTCGGCCGGTCCACTAGCAAGCCAAACATTGACCATCGGGCAATATGCAGGGCGCCCAAACGCAGGACCGCACCCACCTCTTCCGCCAAGCGTTTGCGAATCCTAGAAACACCACTGGCTTTCCTTCTGCTAGTAAGCCTCCCCCAAGCGGTACGCGCGCAAGAGGCGGTCACGGGTACCGAATGCAGTGTCCGCGGGTTTTTTCAGCAGACGTGGAGTGAAACTTCACAATTTGGCCGTGGGCTAAAAGCTGTTCCCCGAGGCGCTGTTCGTCCCAGCAATTTGAAATGGGAGCTGCCTATCTTGGCAGCCACCGGGGTAATGATTGCAAAGGTAGACCGGCCCGCTGACAATCGCATTCAATCCAAGTCCTTGCAGCAAACCGCAGGGCAGTGGTCAAACGTTGGCCTCGGCCTGGAGCTTGGATCAGCTGCTCTCGCGTATGGCATGGGGTGTGGCAAGCACCGTTCCTACTTACGCGATACGGGATTCAAGGCGCTCGCGGCGATGGGAGCGGCCGGCACCGCAGATTTGGCCCTCAAGCTCGCGTTTGACCGCCAGTTTCCTTACACACCGAACAGCACGGGAAAGTTCTGGGGCGGCGGAAGGTCTTTTCCGTCCGGGCATTCAGCCACAAGTTTCGCGTTTGCGGCGGTGGTCGCTCACCGCTATCCCAAAA
>WNFJ01244385.1_pt1 | contig 26216 bp, 25 predicted proteins | sample 5400461 | NCBI WGS metagenome assembly WNFJ01 (sample SAMN13153349, study PRJNA577476) | soil metagenome | isolation source: 115 cm saprolite on Douglas fir-dominated hillslope | place: USA:California | collected 2013-09-17
TGCTGTACGGGTTATCGGTTAGTTGTGCATAATTGAGCCGCTCGGAGCGAGCGGGCGTCGTACAATGGCAGCATAGAAGCTTCCCAAGCTTCCTCTAGCAAACCCTAAATCGCTGGAACGGCGGCACTTATCCACGGCAAAGCGGCCCTCAATTGGAAAATGATGGAAAATGAGAATCCTTCGACCGTTGAAGTGTTCAGACCGCTGCCGTGGCAGGGTACCGAAACCTGGAAACTCAAGCACTTACGGGGTACGTGAAGGAACATAAAGTATTGAAAACACGCAGAAGGGAAGTCTTATTGTTCCCGGATTGTTCCCATGTGTGCGTCGGACTCTGAAACCAAATACGCGGATGGATTGGCACCGGCGCCGTACCCGAGGTCTCAGCCGAAATTGAGCTCAATTGCAGCTACTCGACGAGTTGCAGGTTTAGGGCTATGCGTACACCGTTGATGAGGATGATGCTCTGGTCTAGGAGTTGTTGGTTCGTGATCTCGGCATTCACGAATTGTTTGATGGCGGTTTGCGGGCAAATGAATTCGATCGCTTCGGAAGTGCCTTTTGCGCTGGTAGACAGCTTATTCAGGACGGAAAAGTCAAAGAGTTGAAATTCCAGATCCGGTGAAATCCTGTCTGACAAATCCTTGAGTTGAGGTGCCAGGAACAGGTCAAAGCTTTGCGCAGCCCTTTTGTAAATGGATCCCTTAACAGGCCCGAACTGGATGGAGTTTCGCAAGGTCATCTGGAGCGCTATCTGGTTGCGGAAAACCATGAAGGTGGGCGGAGCGTAATCAACGAAATGAAACTTCGTTGCCCCCTCCTTTGCCAGGGCAGCCAGCTGCGCGTGAAGCTTTTCGTTCAGACGTTCGGCGTCAGCTGGCGTGGACGGAGCACTCGCGGGCGACGGATCAGCGGGTTTGAGCGAAGGGAGAACTGGATTGGGGCTTGCGGGAGCGGGATCCGCCGCGGGCGCTGGAACAAGCGGTGAGACAGATGGCTGAGAATGATTTGATTTGAGCAAGGAAGAGCGGGTTACCAAGGTCGAAGAACGCGCCGTAGAAGTTGCATCCGGCTTGGCAGGAACGGAGCGAGGCAGGGCCTGGACATTAAGGGGATCGCGTTCCGTGAGCGAAAGGCCAAAGTCGGTTCCGCTAACATACACCTTCGAGCGATTCAGAATTTCCTGCCGCGTGGAATCCGTGGAGGCGCGGGCCAGCGCCCAAGCATCATCGCGATCGAGCACGACTACTAGGATTTCCTTCCCTTCATAATCGTAGCTGCGATTCCGGGCGCGGGTGTGATATGAAATCTCGAAACCGATGCCGTCGCACGCGATATCTTGCGGCAGAGCGCCCGTCAGCAACTCCAGTATGGGAAGAACTACGGTGCGAAAGGTGCTGGCAGCACGTTCGTTCTGCGTGAGACGAACGGTGTCATAGGCTGCGTTGTAATTTCCAGTCACCTTCAGAAGCACGCGATCTTGAAAACGCACGAACTCCAAGCCGCGCGAATCGGCCGCCGCCTGCTGCGCTGGGTCAAGGCCCGCATACCGGCTTAAGTAGAAGGGAAAGGGGAATTTCGTTCTGGCGACCGATTGATTGAGACTCTTCAGTTCCTGGAAATAAGACTCTTCGAGTGCCTTGAGATCGGGATTCAGTATTTCGGAAGGGCTTACCTGCGCCGACGCGGGCGGCGCGGAAGAACTCATCGCCAGTGCAATTGCCAAGAAGAGTGTTAGGCGACTGACGCGGAAAGATGGCCTGAGTCTCATAGGTCGCACAATAACGCCTCCTATTTGGCTGAGTATTGCGATCCGGCTCGTGCCGGGGGTTGATAGGGCGGCTGGGCGATGGCACGAGCGAATTCAATCACGGAGCGGATTTCCTCCGCCGAAAGCATACGTCCGTAAGGCGGCATCATCGCCGATTTGCCCATCGCAGTGCCACCGAGTGTAACAATGTTCCGCATGTACTCATCGCTTTCCGCGTTTAGCGTTGCACCGTCATTCAGCGAGGGTGGAACCGGCGTCAGGTTTGAACGGTTCGATGGGCCGGCAGGCGTAGCATCTGCGTGGCACCAGACACACTGTTGATAGAAAATACGCTTTCCTTGTGCCTGCTCATAGCTCAAAGTAATGATGTGTTGCGCATCGGTCCAGTCGACCTCTATATCGTACGCCGCTAGAAGGGGATCGGTTTTGGGAGTTTCGCCATGCTTGCGACACCCGATTGTGACGGTCATCAATAGGACGACGATCCAGACACGGTATTTCATCGGACGGATCCTTGAGGTGCAGAGTAGGTTGCGGCGGTACTCGCGGTTTTTTGCGGTTTGATGTTCTGTCGCAAGGTCAACAGGTACGCCGTTAAGGCCTTGACCTCGTCGTCCGTAAAATTTCGTCGCGGCTCGATAGTGTCCGGAATAAGCGCTTGGGGATTTCTCAGCCATGCCTCGATCCATGCTGCGGTCAACCAACCACCGGCATTGTTCAAGTTGGGCCCAACGTATCCGCCCGCGCCTCCGATGGTGTGGCAGGATTGACACTGATACTTCACTTCGTATAGCTGTTTGCCGAGCGCGGCCATAGCGGGTGTGAATTGTTTCGCGTCCAGGGCCGCGGGATTTGTTGATGGATGCTGCAAGACCATGGTCATGTAGTCGGCGACGATGGCCGCATCCTTGTCGCTCATATTGAATTGCGGCATGCGCAAGATGAGGGTGGGGCGGAGAGTTTGCGGGTTTTTCAGGAAATCCACGATCCATTGGCGTTGCGCGCGGCTGCCTTCGTAGCTGAGGTCGGGCGCCAGGTCTCCGCCGTAGCCGTTGAATTTGTGGCACGTAGAGCACTTATAGCGGTCGTAGACTTCGGCAAACGCGCCGGTAGGATGGAATGCAACTTCCTTGCGCGGCACCACGAGGTTTTGCAAGTCGCTTGTGGCGGGCGCGCCTTTCATGCTGAGGAGCGCCGTTGTGATGGCGTCCAAATCGGATTGATTCCAGTTGTACTGCGGCATGCGCGCCGCAGGATTCACGGACGTGGGGTCCTGCAGTTTTGCTTGGATGTAAGCCACAAGATTACGCGGAATCTTTGAGGCGCCGAATTCCAACTCATAGGCGTTCTTTCCTCCCAGTGCGCTGAGGTCTGGCCCAAAATCTTTCTGTGGATTCAGGCCGTCGATCACGTGACAGCTCGCGCAGCCCTTTTCCAGAAAGAGCCGGTGTCCCAGCTGAATTTCCTGTTCCGTGGGTTGCCCTAGCTGGGGAACGCTAGTGAGAAGGTCGGAATCGGTTAGTTTCGTGGTGATGTATTGGGTGACCTTGTAGAGATCTTCATCCGACCAGCCGTAGCGCGGCATCCGGGTGTGGGGCAGATAGCCTTGCGGGTCGCGAAGCCACGCGACCAGCCAATCAGGGTTCACCTTGCTGCCGACCTTGGTCAACTCTGGACCGATATTGCCGCCGATCAATTTCGTTTCACCTGCGCGCGTGACCGCCAGTGAATGGCACGTCGAGCAGAACATTTGCCGGAATCGCAGTTCCCCCTGCGAACCTAAGTCCGGATTCTTGCTCCAGGCGGCCACGACGCGGACATCTATTTTGTGTGGCGCGAGGGCTTTGGCCTTTTGAACACTGAGGTAAGCGGAAAGTCCGCGGAGCTCCACCTCGCTTAGACGGAACTTCGGCATGCGCGGTTCTTCTTCCGTCTCGTAACCATTCACGGTGACATTGCCATCTTTGTCTAAGATTGTTCGCGGTTCCTTCAGCCACTTATAGATCCACTCGCGGCTCACTTTCGTCCCGATATTTGTGAGATCCGGACCGAGCATGGCTGGGCGATCGATCTGCGGCAAGCGATGGCAACCCTGACAATTCAGTTCGGCGAGAAGCAAGCGGCCGCGCGCGAGCTGCGGCGTCTGAGGCAGGTCGGCGCGATGACATGTGCCACAAGACGCTTGAATGAAGCGGGTGGGCAATATCGGATGTTCCCAGGCAAGCGTCGATTCGTGAGCTTCGGCGACTTCGGTAGCGGGACCCTGGCCCCGGTGACAGATGGTGCAGCCCCAATCGCGAACGTTGTGGGGAATGGGTGGATGCGCGCGGAATGGCTGGGGCACCGGTTTATCGGCGAGGCTCGCCTGCGTGATTCCCTGGTGGCAGGTCGTGCATCGATCGACAACGTTCATTCCAGGAAGCCAGATCTGATCGATTTCTGGGCGGTAATCTGCCAGCAGTTTTTTGGTATCAGGGCGGCCTTGTGCGAGCCGCAGGTACGAGCGTTTGTATTGCTTCCACTCGCGACGAAAATCCTTAAGGGGCGAAATCGCCAGCACGACCAGGAACACCACACTGGAAACCGCGAAAAACAGCCGCGTGCGGTCTGTCAATTTACCCATGTCTTCAGCCGGCATAAGTTCTCCACGGCCACACCCACGACCAGCCGGGGCCTCGGAAAAACGTCCCCACGATGGTCAAACAGAGGGCAACAGCAATGAACCACGTCATTACCCACCAGGAGAGCGGCTTAATTGCCAGCGTGCCGAGCCAACGTTCTTGCCCATGTCGGACGGCATAAGAAAAAAGCAAAAGGGCCGCAACAAGCGCCGTGGGCACCACAATCGTCCAAGCCTGGAATGCGGCAAGAAAGGCGAGCAGGACAAGCACGGTAATGAAGACAATTCTTAAATTTTGTGACGGCCGTCGAGACCAGATCGGCTCACCTTCGATATTTACGTTGAAGTACGGAATGACCACCAGCGCGATAACCACCAGAGTCGGAATCAATATTCCGGCGACGAAAGGGGGGAAAAAGTGCAGCAGTTCTTGCAGGCCGAGAAAATACCAGGGTGCTTTGGCGGGGTTAGGGGTAAGCAACGGATTAGCCAACTGTTCCAGCGGTGCGTCCCAGAAAAGTGCGACCAGCACCATGGCAATCACGAGCACTTCAAATGCGATCGCCTCGCGAATCAGGAGATGCGGGTAGGTCATCAGCTGCGGGCCGCGATCGCCCACCACTGTCGCAGAGGTCTTTTTCGTAACGAAGACGACGCGGCGCGGATCTTTCTTCGCATCAGAACTGAAGCCCGTTTCGATCTTATTCTTTTCCATGGTCGTCCTTGGGCTTTACGGTCAGACCACCGTCCTTTTGCACACGCCAGAAATGAATTCCGATGAGTAAGAACGCAATCAGCGGCAGAATTACGACGTGAAGCACGTAAAAGCGCAACAATGCGTTCTCCCCGACGATGTTGCCGCCGAGCAGCAGGAAACGAATTTTGCTGCCCACTACCGGCATGGCGGAAATGATGTTCGTGCCGACCGTCACGGCCCAAAACGCAAGCTGGTCCCAGGGTAGGAGATAGCCCGTATAGCTGAGGAATAGCGTAACCAGGAGGAGCACGACGCCCACGACCCAGTTGAACTCGTGCGGCGGTTTGTAGCCTCCGCGATAGAACACGTGAAACATGTGCCAGAAGACCGCAAACACCATCAAGTGCGCGGCCAGCCGGTGTAGATTGCGAAGGAAGACGCCGTTCGAAACCACGAACTGAAGATCTTTCATGTCCCGGTAGGCGTGTGGCGCGGCCGGGTGATAGTAGAACATCAGCAAAATGCCGGTGAGAAAAAGAACGATGAACAAAATGAAGGATATGGAGCCCAGATAGTACGAGGCCCGCACGCGCAGGGACTTCTCGCGAACCTTGACGGGCAGCCAATGAAGGAACAAGTTGCCGAAAACCGCCAGGCTGCGCGTTCGGTTCGTGTTCGCAGGGCCGCGGCGAAAAATTGACTTCCAGACCTTCGTCTCGCGAAGGTTCCGCAGCGTGGAATCAAAGGTGGAGGCCATCGTCTCCCCTAAACTTTCAGAACTTGCCCGGGCTTGATGATTTGGAGCTTGTCTACCAGCAGTTCGCCGTCCGCCGTAAGCGTGATAGCGAAGTGCGGCAGCGGCCGCGGCGCCGGGCCTTCGATTTTTGTGCCATCTGCTTTGAACTTACTGCCGTGGCATGGGCACGCAATCATGTCCGCGTCGGCCTTCCATTGCGTAACGCAACCCAGATGCGTGCACACGGCGGACACAGCGTAGAAGCCTTCCGGCATGCGCACGATGTAAACCTGCTGATCCTGAAGAAACGTCACAGAATGCATTGGGTAAAGTTCGGGATTTCCGGCGCGGAAGGTCGTCGACGGCTCAAACAAAACATTCGGGGCAAAGTATTGGTACGTAACAACGACCGAGCCCAGCCCCGCGATCCCCAGCGCGCCCAGCGTGATTTGGTTCAAGAAATCACGCCGAGTAACCTCCTTGTTCCCAGGAACCGTGTGCGCTGCTTCGGTGACAAACGAACTCTTTGGGTCGCTCATGCGTGGAGAACCACCTTGTCAATTTGAACCAGGTTCGGGTCGCGATCGAAAACTTCGAAAGCTTCCATGCTGATGGTGTTCACCGGACAGCGCTCCGCGCAGAGGCCGCAGCGGATGCAGATGGTTTCGTCCTTCACCATCACCGAACCTTTGGCCGTGGAAAGTTCGTCGGGCGTTAGGTGCAGAAGTTCGTTAACCCGGGACTCCGATGTGTCCGACAACTTCTGCTGGGTCTCCTCAGAAAATGCGAATTGGTTGAGCGGCACGAGCTGCAGGCAATTTTCCGGGCACACATCAACACAGCCGCCACAGAGGATGCATTCACTACCGTTCGCCTCGTCGCCTTCAAAAATGGTGTTAATCCAGCACTGCAGGCAACGTGACGCTTCTCGCCTGGCCTGCTCTTCCGTAAAACCGCTTTCGACTTCGGCTATCCCGGTGCGGCGCTCGAGAGGAATGACAGGGACAGGCAAGCGGGAATACTCGTCGTACTGTTCAGCCATCTTGTGGTGATCAAGAACCGTGATTTGCACATATTGGGGTTTAGGCTTCCACGCGGGTCCCTGAATAAACCTGTCAATCTCTTCCGCGGCTTTCTTGCCATCCGCAACGGCATTGATGATGAGGCGCGGGCCAAAAGCGATGTCCCCTGCCGCGAAAATGCCCGGCGCCGTGGTCATCAGCGTAGCGGGATCGATCTTCAGAGTGCCTTGGCGTGTGATTTCGACGCCGTCGGCGGGCTTGAGGAATGACACGTCGGAGGCTTGGCCGATCGCCAGAATGATCGTGTCGCATGGAATGAGTGTTTCCGTGCCGGGTGCGAAGGTCGGGCTGAACCGCCTCTGCGCGTCGAATACCGATGTGCACCGGATTACTTCGAGCCCAGTCACCTTGCCGTTTTGTCCGACGAACTGCTTTGGGCCAAGCGAAGGATGGATCTTGATCCCTTCGACCAAACCTTCCTCAATCTCTTCTTCGGAAGCCGGCATTTCCATCCGCGATTCAAGGCACACGAGGTGCACTTCGCGAGCGCCCATGCGCAGTGCCTGGCGCGAAACGTCCATGAACTCTTTCATGGCGACGTCCATTTCGCTGGACGTTAGTTCATTGGGAAGCCCCGCTCCCTCGGTGTCCGCTGCGAGCTTCTGCTGTTCGCGCATAGCCGAGCGAGCCACGTCGATGGCCACGTTGCCTCCGCCGATGACAACGACTTGCTTACCGACAGAGAAGCGATAGCCAAGGTTGACGTTCAGAAGAAAGTCGATGCCTTTCACGACGCCGTCCAGGTCGTTGCCCGGAAGATTGAGATCCCGGCTGCGGTGCAAACCGAACGCCAGCAGCACGGCTTTATACCCCTGGCGACGGAGATCTTCCAATGAGAAGTCACGGCCGAGGCGCATATTCACGCGAAGTTCCGGCCCCATGTCTAGAATTTCGCGAATCTGGGCCTGCAAAACATCGCGCGGCAAGCGATATTCCGGAATGCCAAGGTGCATCATTCCACCCGGTACCGGCGCGGCTTCGAAGATGGTTACCGGATAACCGAGTAGCGCCAGATCGTGCGCTGCCGACATACCCGCTGGACCGGAGCCGATAATGGCGATCTTTTCCGGCCGGATGGCACGTGGCTTTTCGGGAAAGACGTCGATGGGATTGCGCGATTCCGGTCCGTGGCGTTCGGTGACGAAGCGCTTCAAGGCGCGGATCGATATGGGCATATCAAATTGGCCGCGCCGGCAGGCAGATTCGCAAGGATGCCCGCACACGCGACCACATATGGAGGCAAAAGGATTTGGGACCCGGGCGTAGCGGTACGCTTCCTCGTATCTCCCCTGCGCGATGAGCGATACATACCGTCCGGCCTGCGTATGGACGGGGCAGGCCTGCATGCAGGGGAAGTTCGACTCCAGCCACTCGAGATCGACTAATTTGGTTCGATTGGCCACGAGATGTCCCGGGTCCTCTCGGTCACTTCTTGACCGTCAGTTCCACCGTCGCTGTTGCCGCGCTAACATCCACGGCTTGCGTGGTTGGTTTGCCATCTTCGCTCCAAGTCTTTAACGTGTACTTGCCCGCGGGAATATTCTTGATTTCGAAATTGCCTTCCTTATCGGTCACCGCAAAATAAGGCGTCGGCGCGACAACAACATAGCCGGACATTTCCGGGTGAACGTTGCAAAGAAGAGAGACTGTACCGAGATCATTGAATTGGAATGGTTTCTTCTCGCCCTTCGGCCAGGTGCCGAGATTATGAGAGAGCTTTTTGTTGCCGCTGACCGACGGCCAATAAACGTTGTGACCGACAGGGTCGCTGTTCAAAAAGTCGACCGTGGTTCCCTGCTGCACGGCAACGACATGCGGAATGAACGCCATTTTCCGCTGGTCGATGACCACGTGATCTTTCGTCGGATCGAACTTCTTGTCCGCAATCGCATCGACGTATACGGCGATGTTTTCCGCGGACTTGATCCCTTGCACACTGACCTTGCCTTTGATTTCATTGGCCCAGCTTGCGCAGGCCAGGGTCAGCATGATGCTTGCTGCGACTGCTGTCTTTACTGCGCTTCTCAATGGACTCATGGCATTTCCTCGTTTTCAGATGTAATTACGTTTCGGTCTCCGCCACTCGCACCGCGTTTAAAAAACGTAGTCGATTCCGCTCACAATTCCATTCGGCCGAAAAAAAACGATGCTGCCGTCGCTTAGGGTCACGGGCCTTTGCCAGCGATGCTCGTATTCGAAAGCAAGTTTGATGTTTGCCCGGACCAGGAACTGTATTCCGGGGCTAAACCGGTTTCGAGTGTTATAGCGGGAAATACCATTCGCGAAATCCGTGGGTGAGTCCACAAAGTCATAACGCAGGATCGCGATCACCCAGGGATAAATCCAAGTGTCGGCCTGTGCGAATCCGCCGGTGAACGTGACGGGCGAAGTACGCACGTATCCAGTTCCAGTCGTAAGGTTGGGCAACAGGTCTTGATCGTGACCGTACATCCCCACGCCATAGAGTTCGAACCGGCTGCGGTATTTGAACCAGAAATAGCTACCCGCGCGATAGAAGGGCTCATGAACAGTGCCAAAGCCGGGGAAAAGCGAGCCATCCATATTCAGCGCGTTACGGCCATAGTAGCCGAAGGCTCCCAAACGGATGGAGGTGTGGTCGTGCGGGCCAGTTGGACCCGCGGCTTGCACCTCCTTGCGAACCTCCGGATCGCGCTCCAAATTCCAACGCTTGAAAACATTGGCGTAGACGTCCTTAGAATTGCGCATCGCGGGTGCGTTATTCGAGCCATCTACCACGCCAAGGGACCACCAAAACCATCCGTCGTTCGGATACCCGCCGATCTCGATACCGCGCTGCGGGATGCCAAACTGCAGGGGGTTGTTCGTCGTGCAGGGTGTGGCCGCGGCTGATCCAATGGTCGCGCATGCGGCGTTGCTCACGGGAGCGATGCTCGCCTGGCTATACACATCGTAAGGTGTGAGGTTGATTGTGCGCGCCTGCGTGAATGGCAGATCGAGTTCAAACTGGCCTATCCGAAGGTTTAGCGCGTCCTTCGGCAAGCCCAGCGCATGACCCAGATCGTTGAACTTTAGATATCCGTCGCCCAAGCCGGCACCAGCGTTGTCGCCGCCTGCGGAAATGTCGTTGTCGACCCAGAATGAGAGTGTTGGGCCAAAACTTCCTGCGCCTATGATCGTGAAGGTGTTTGGCACAAACAGGTCTGTCCTTGGCAAGAATCCCGCGGCGATCGGCTGCTTGGAGTTGTAATTGAAGAACCCGGAATACCGGAAGGCCACAGGCACGCTGCCGGGGATTTCACCGGGGTATACGGCGTTGGGGAAAGCCTCCTTTTGTGCTTTTGCGCCGAGAAGAACCGGCGGCTCTTTTACGAACGTCTCGTCGTCTTTGGGGAATTTGAATCCGTTTTTCTTGAAAGCCCAACCGAAGTCGTTGAGTTCAGGAAAATTGTTATGACAGGTAGTGCACGAGGTTTGGTATTTCCGCGAAAACGCAGGGATCGCCAAAGTCTTAGGCGCCGACGCGAGCATAATCCAAAGAACCGCTAAGAACGAAGTTACAAACGCTGCGACACCGGTATTAAGTATACGACCTTTCATCACCCGCCCTCCAAATCTAGCCCATCGAACGATGGGTTAAGTTCCCCGAACCTTGATTAGAGATTTCCAAGCATTGTGGATTGCGATTCAATGAATCCACCGTGACGTGCGTCACCGATTGATGTGATGCACATCACAAGCGTCAATTGTGAAGGGGAGGTTCCGAAGCCAAGCGTCTAAGAGCAAGCTACACCTCTTGCCGTTGATAATATGTATGACCACGTTTACTTGCAAGTTTATTTCTATTGAGGTGGTGAAATAATTATCGGAAGTCTCAGTACCACTGTTTCATTTTCTCTGCGAGCGCTGCCCTCTATTGCTTCGGGCCGACCCTCAGAACTGAGAGGAATAGAAGTAAGGAGAAAGCCAGACGCGACGAGAATGCCGCCGAGACCCAGAAAGATACTGAAGGGAATTGGGCCGTGACCTAGAAGACAGAGACTCTCAACTATCAAACCGAGGATCAGGAGAATCCCGGAAAGTTGCAGCTCTCGCTCAACAGGATCGGCGTTGAGTATGTGGCTTCGCTTCCAGAAATGTAGCCCTCAGCTGAACAAATCTTTACGAGTTCTTGGGGCCAGCCGAGAAGCATCACTCCTTGTTGCCTCCCATTTAGGAGGCGAGCAGGCTTTCGAGGCCCGATCTATTCTTGATGATGAGAGTGGAACCCTTAACTTGCAGCAGTCGTCTTTTCTTGAAGTCGCCAAACAACCGTGTAACGGTCTCGCGCGATGACCCAATCATCTGAGCGATTTCTTCGTGCGTAAGCGTGAGGGTCAGCCTCACATCACCCTTTGTGTCGTCATGGTCTGCCGACAGATCAAGGAGGAAGCGCGCCAGCTTCTCGCCTACGGAGTGGGACAAACCGATGCTGCGCATTTCGGAGATTGCGCCATGGTAGATTTCCCCGAGCTGCTGCGCCACACGCAGCGCGGCTTCGCCATGTTCGCGAAGAAACAGAAGGAAATCCTCCCGCGAGACGAAGTTTGCCTGAGTTGGTTCAATTACCTCTGCTGTGAGTTCGTAAGGCTTCCCAGTGACCGTGGCGGACAAGCCCAAAACCTCTCCGGGCTCCGAAATTCTTAGGATCAGAGTTTTTCCATCGGCAGACGAGGTCGAAAGCTTGACACGTCCACTGCAGAGGATGAACACACCGCGAGGCGTTTGCCCCTCCACAAACAAGGTTGCTCCCTTTGGATAGGCCGCGGGCGAAGTGATGGCTGAAAGCCGCTGTACGGCAGCGGGGGGAAGATCGCAGAAAAGGCGATCCTCACGGTGGCGGCAAGAGAGGCAGTTCTCAATAATGTCTAAGCCGTAAGGAGCGCGCATGATCTCACCACCCCGGAGTATACCTCCCTCTTTGCGTAAGATGAAACGAAACCCACTTGGCATTCGCAGCCGTCCGTTGTTGTTTCTACAGGAATTGAGGTTTCGCTGGCTGTGACGGCTGTTACCCTGCTACGTGACGGGCGTTACAGCAACTGGTTGCGCCAAGATCCATATTTTGATTTTCGTTGGAGGTGCGAGATGCAAAAGGACGAACGCGACCTCTTGGAGATTCTGAAATCTGAACTTGAATTCCTTGAACACCGAGGCTATCGGCGCTCGCCGGAAACTGTGTGGAGGCCGAAATATATTTTCGAAGACTCTCCCAGTTGCATTAACTACGATTCCGAAGAGACTCGGCGTCCGTGCACGGATTGTGCCTTGATCTATCTTGTGCCACCCGCTCACCGCTCCGCAAAATCCCCGTGTCGCCACATTCCGCTCAACGAGGCGGGTGAGACGCTGGATTCCCTCTATCGCTACGCCAACCAATCCGAGATCGAAAACGTCGTCGGAACCTGGCTGGGTGCTGCAATCAAACGCCTGGAAGAGGAGCGCAGGGCTGTTCGAGCCTCTCACAAAAAGTCCTCATTGAGAGGAACACCTCTCTACAGCAAACAACATCCGAAGTGCGCAAACCCGGCCTGTCTGACCGCTTTTCATTGGACTGGAGGCGGCAAATTCTTCCGGTTTCGGCCCGATCCCGATTCCGCAACCAACAGCAGTCTTACAGGTGATATGCCTCAAGGTATTCACGGCGTGAGGCACTACTGGCTATGCGAGCGCTGCGCGCACGTTTTCACCCTGGTGTACGACGAAGGATGCGGAGTGATCGTCAAGCTGCTGTGGCCTGAAATTGTCGCGGAACCTGCTGAGAAGGCGTCAGCAGCAGCCTAGCAAGGGTTGCCATTCGCTATTCCACTCTATCGTGTCGGCGCGGCTCTTCGCCGTTCACTCATCTCAAGCGTTGGCCAGCCATCGCCCGCGGCCGCTGGGGTCTAATCTCACACAACAGGTCCACCAAAGTGTTACGGTTCCAATTCCTGGACTTCATTTTCGCGCCACCAGCAGCGGTAGAACGCCAAACACCCCAAGGACGGCGCCATAAACTGTCGCGGCCACAGGGTCCCGTCCTGCAAAGTAATCTCTGATCGAAAGCCCTCGAAGCCACAGCACAAGCGTGAACTCCGCGATCAACATTAGACCGAGTCCGATGGCGCCCATGCCGAGTCGGCTCGACACTGTAGACGGTACTGCCCGAATGGGTCCGAGCATAATCCGCACTCCGCCGGGACGAAGACCCTACTGCGCTGATGGCCACCCTCGATCTCGTTCCGCAGCCTTCTCATTAAACACACCAGCCGCAAAGCGCAACTCATACGTCCGATGTGATCCCCGTCACCGTCATCTGTGATTAGTGTCATAGCTCCTTTTGCGGTGCTTGCGTTAAATGGTTGTGGGATAGCAACGGAGGTCACAATGCTCTCCACCTTTCAAGTCGCCATTCCAAAGAATCAGGCGTTTCCCTCCCTTATGAAAGCTCTGGTTTTCCAAGGGCCGAATCGCATCGCTATCGAAGACGTTCCCATTCCGAAACCCGGACCGGGCGAGGCGGTCATCCGCGTAACTCTGACGACGATTTGCGGGACGGACCTGCATATTCTCAAAGGCGAGTACCCAGTTAAGCCGGGTCTGGTCATCGGCCATGAACCCGTTGGCGTCATTCAGGAACTTGGTGTCGGTGTAACCGGCTACAAAATCGGAGAGCGCGTTTTGGTTGGCGCGATCACGCCTTGTGGCCAATGTCTGGATTGTCTGCGCGGGGATCTGGCCCAGTGCGGCGGCCCCATCGGGGGCTGGAAATTTGGGAACACCATCAACGGCGCACAGGCCGAATATCTTCTCGTGCCGAACGCACAGGCGAACCTCGCCAAGATTCCTGACGACCTGTTGGACGAGCAAGTTGTTTTGCTGGCGGACATCGCGTCAACCGGAATCTCCGCTGCGGAAAGCGCTGACGTGCAGATCGGCGACAGTGTTGCCGTTTTTGCGCAGGGCCCCATCGGACTCTGCGCCACTGCGGGAGTGAAACTCAAGGGCGCCAGCCTGATAATCGCCGTCGACTCCGATCCATTCCGCTCGCAAATGGCCAAGCGCATGGGTGCGGACATTGTCTTAAACCATGAAAAAGTGGATGTAGTTGCGGAGATAAAGCGGCTAACCAATGGCAGAGGCGTGGACGTCGCCATCGAAGCCCTTGGCACGCAAAGAACTTTCGAGAACGCCCTGCGCGCAATTCGCGCGGGCGGCACGCTTTCCAGCCTCGGCGTCTATTCGGGAAAATTGTCGATTCCTCTCGAACCTTTTGCTGCGGGACTCGGCAACCAGAAAATCATCACCACGCTCTGCCCCGGCGGCAAGGAGCGCATGCAGCGCTTGATGGAATTGGTTCGTCACGGCCGTCTGGATCTCAGACCGCTCTTAACGCACACGTTCTCGCTGGATCGCATCACCGAAGCCTACAAACTTTTCGGCGAGCGCCGCGACAACGTCATCAAAGTGGCCATCAAGCCCTGACCGCGTTCACGCCAGCGCCGGGCCCCTCCGACAGCGGGACGCATTAAGGAGTCATGTCATGACATTTCTTGAGAAGACGGTCATCCGCCGCGGGCATCCCCGCAACATGGTCGTTGGGCTTGTCGGTCTGATCTGGGTGGTCTACTTCCTTTGGATTCACAACTGGATGGGTGCAGTCACTGCAGCCTTGTTGAGCGCTGTTTTTGGAAGCGTGCTCACTTGGCGCATTCCTGAACAACGTTTGGGGGAGACCGTTTGGGGCAAGATGATGATTCTTCATCTGCATCCCGTGAATGCATTGACCCAGATCATGGGCTTTAGCCTTGTCGTCTACGGGATTTGGCTTCACTCCGCCGTTTACACCATGACGGGCGTTTCTCTCGTCCTGATCGGCCACCTGTGGGGCTGGAGCAAAGTGAGTAACGCGCTGTAGCATCCTTGTAAACGCGACGGTCGCACTGGATTCGGGAGGCGACAAACATGAAGGTTCTGCTGGCAATGGATTCCTCTCGAGGCTCCCAGATCGCCCTCGATGAGGCCGCAGCGCGGCCTTGGCCGGCAAATACAGAATTCCTGGTGCTTAATGTGTTGGAGCGCATCTCCACACGCTTTCCCGACATTCTTCGCCAGGCGGAATGTCGGGCTGCCAATTTCGTCAAGGCTGCGGCCGAGAAATTGATGCGCGCCGGCTACAAGTGTGAGTCGGAGGTGGCCGTCGGCGCTCCTCGAGTCGCGATCTCCGAATGCGCAAAGCAATGGAATGCAGATTTCCTGATGTTGGGTTCACACGGGCACGGCGCTATCGGGCGTTTCCTCCTTGGCAGCGTAGCGCAAGGAGTTCTGCGCACCGCGCCCTGCTCCGTCGAAATCGTGCGACCCACCGCGTCGGGCTCCCCGGCCTCCTCGCATAACCTGAAAATCCTGCTTTCGACCGATGGCTCGGAGTTTTCCATTGCCGCAGCGATGGCGGTCGCGAGTCGCCCCTGGCCGCCAGGAAGCCAAATAAAGATTTTAAGCGTCGAGGAACTTCCCGTTTTCGAAAATCAAACCACGGCCTTTCCGCTAGCCGCAGTCTATCCGGCCAGTTTGCTGCAGGAATTGCTCGAAACCGCGCGCAACCACGCCAAGGAAGCCGTCCAGAGCACCAAAAAGATTTTTGCGAAGACGGATCTGGAGCTTGTCAACTCAGCTCCGGCGCCACTCGGCGACCCACGAGTCATCATCCTGGAGCAGGCGCAAGACTGGTCCGCCGATCTGATGGTCCTAGGCTCCCATGGCCGCCGTGGACTCGATCGCCTGCTGTTGGGTAGCGTTTCGGAAGCCGTAGCCATCCACGCAAAATGCTCCGTTGAAGTGATTCGCCCAGATCAACAGAGCGGGGTGGAAAAACAAAATGACTAGACCCATGGTTATCTTGGATGGAAATGAAGCGGTCGCGGACGTCGCCTACCGCCTCAACGAAATCATCGCGATCTATCCCATCACTCCTTCTTCGCCTATGGGCGAATGGTCCGATCAATGGCAACAGGAAGGCCGTAAGAACGTTTGGGGCGCTGTTCCCAAAATAATCGAAATGCAATCCGAGGGAGGCGCCGCTGGCGCGCTCCATGGGGCGTTGCAGGCCGGCGCGCTAAGTACAACCTTCACTTCATCGCAAGGCTTGCTGCTGATGATTCCGAATATGTACAAAATCGCCGGGGAGCTCACCTCTACGGTGATCCACGTCGCCGCGCGAACGCTCGCCACGCATGCGTTGTCCATTTTTGGCGATCACAGTGACGTGATGGCTACGCGTTCCACAGGATTTGCGTTGTTATGCTCAAACTCCGTCCAGGAAGCGCACGACTTTGCCTTAATCGCACAAGTCGCGACGCTCGAGTCGCGCATCCCATTTCTTCATTTCTTCGATGGATTCCGTACTTCGCACGAATTGAATCAGGTCTGCGCGCTCGATGACGACGATCTTCGCTCCTTGATTGATGAAGGGCGCGTCCGCAACCACCGCGAACGCGCCTTGTCGCCCAGTCATCCCGTCATTCGTGGGACGGCACAAAACCCCGACGTCTTCTTCCAGGCTAGGGAAGCGGGCAATCGTTTTTACCAAGCCTGCCCCGAAATCCTGCAAGCTGTAATGAGTCGTTTTGCGACGCGCACCGGCAGAAGCTACAAGCTTTTCGATTACGTGGGCGCTCCTGACGCCGAACGCGTGATCGTCATGATGGGATCGGGTTGCGGGCCGGCGGAGGAAACCGTCGAAGCCCTGCAAACACGCGGCGAAAAAGTCGGCCTTCTGAAGGTCCGGCTGTTTCGGCCGTTCGATGCCCAGGCGTTCTTCTCGGCACTCCCAAAGACCGTCTCTCACCTGGCGGTGTTAGATCGGACAAAGGAACCCGGTTGTCTAGGTGAGCCTCTCTATCTCGACGTCCTGGGTACTTTCGCCGAGTCTCATCAAGCAGCGCCGATGGGCCGACCATTTCATCACATTATCGGCGGCCGTTATGGACTTTCCTCTAAAGAATTCACCCCAGCGATGGCCAAAGCTGTATTCAATGAGCTAAAGAGCGCCAGTCCGAAAAACCATTTCACCATCGGAATTCGAGACGATGTAACGCACACCAGCCTGGAATATGATCCAGCCTTCTCTACCGAGGATCCGCAAACTGTGCGGGCCTTGTTTTATGGTTTGGGCTCGGATGGAACCGTCGGCGCCAATAAAAATTCCATCAAAATCATCGGCAAGCGCACCGCTAATCACGCCCAGGGATACTTTGTTTACGACTCAAAGAAATCAGGCTCCGTCACCGTTTCCCATCTGCGTTTTGGTCCTCACCCCATCCGCTCTTCATATCTCATCAGTTCTGCCAGCTTTGTGGCTTGCCATCAGTTCCAGTTCATCGAGCGGATTGACGTCTTGGGCGCGGCCCAACCCGGCGCCACCTTCCTGCTCAACGCACCCTTCGGGCCGGCTGAAATCTGGAGTCATCTGCCGCGCGCGCTGCAAGAAACGGTTGTCCGGAAGAAGCTCAAGTTCTACGTCATCGACGCCTACAAAGTTGCGCGAGAGAACGGCATGGGAACGCGCATCAACACCATCATGCAGACCTGCTTTTTCTCGCTGAGCGGTCTGCTCTGTCGCGAAGACACCATCGCCGCCATCAAGGACACCATCCGCGAAACCTACGGCAAACGCGGCCAAGCGGTGGTCGAGAAAAATTATGCCGCCGTCGACCAGGCCCTCGCCAATCTATTCGAGGTGAATGTTGTGCAACAGGCCTCTAGCTCGCGGGAAGTAGCGCCACCCGTGCCGCAGCAAGCGCCTGATTTCGTGCGAAAAGTTCTCGGTCCAATGATTGCCGGCAATGGCGACGCCCTGCCGGTGAGCGCCATGCCCATCGATGGCACATTCCCCACCGGTACGTCCACTTGGGAAAAGCGCAACATTGCCCAGCAGATTCCCGTCTGGGATGAAGAACTGTGCATCCAATGCGGCAAGTGCGTACTCGTTTGTCCCCACGCCGTCATTCGCGCAAAAATCTATGACTCTTCTCTGCTCGCCGCTGCGCCGCAGCAATTCAAGTCGGCTAACCCCCGCTGGCGCGAAATGGAAACTTTTCGCTACTCTTTGCAAGTCTCTCCGCAGGACTGCACCGGCTGCCAGCTCTGCGTGGAAATCTGCCCTGTGAAAAGCAAAACCGACTCTCAGCGCAAAGCCATCAACATGGCTCCGCAAGCGCCATTGTGCGACTCCGAAAGCGCCAACTGGGACTTCTTCAGCAAGCTTCCCGAATTCGACCGCGATCGCCTATCCCACGCCCAGGTCAAAGATGTCCAGCTGCTCCAGCCGCTGTTTGAGTTTTCCGGCGCCTGCGCGGGCTGCGGGGAAACTCCTTACATCAAACTGCTCACACAGTTGTTTGGCGATCGTCTCGTCATTGCCAACGCCACGGGCTGCTCCTCCATTTACGGCGGTAATTTGCCGACCACGCCTTACACCACTAATGTCCAGGAGCGCGGACCCGCTTGGTCGAACTCTTTGTTTGAGGACAACGCCGAATTTGGCCTCGGCATTCGCTTAGCCATCGACAAACAGACCGACTACGCTCAGCTGCTCCTCACGCAATTGGCCGCAACCATCGGGGGCCAATTCGTGCAGGCCATCCTGACCGCCGACCAATCGACCGAAGCGGCCATCGCCGCGCAACGTGAACGCGTCGCGGAGTTGAAGCGAAAGCTCACCAACCTCGACTTCCCTGCAGCCAAAGATCTGCTCGCCGTGGCCGATGCGCTGGTGCGCAAGAGTGTTTGGCTCATCGGGGGCGACGGATGGGCGTATGACATCGGCGCCGGCGGCCTCGATCACGTTCTCGCCTCGGGCCACAACATCAAGGTTTTGGTGCTCGACTCCGAAGTCTACTCAAATACCGGGGGGCAAATGTCGAAGGCTACGCCGCGGGGCGCCGTCGCAAAGTTCGCCACCGGTGGCAAGCGCACGAACAAGAAGGACCTCGCGCTGGATGCCATCAGCTACGGCTCCGTCTATGTCGCACGCGTGGCCATGGGCGGCGGCGATACGCATACGCTCAAAGCATTTCTCGAGGCCGAAGCCTACGATGGTCCAGCTATCATCATCGCCTACAGTCATTGCATCGCTCACGGCTACGACATGGCTCTCGGGATGCAACAACAAAAAGCCGCAGTGCTTTCTGGATATTGGCCCTTGATGCGCTACAACCCCGCGCTGCGTGCTCAGGGGAAAAATCCATTTCAGCTTGACTCGCGCGCGCCCAGCATTCCTCTGGAGAACTACATTTATCAAGAAGCTCGCTATTCCACGTTGATGCGCAGCAATCCGGAGGCGGCGCGTGAGCTGCTGAAGCTCGCCCAAGACGATGTCAACCGCCAGTGGAAGGTGTACTGCACACAAGCCGGCATTCCTTGCAGCGACGAAGGCGTCGCCAATAACCCGCCGTCATTTTCCGCAAAGCCAAATTCGTCGAAAGCAGAGTGATACATAAACTGGCCGCGAGAATCTTGTGAGTCTCCGCATCCTCTGACCTCTGTGTTATTCCCGCTCTTCTCTTTCTCTGCGTGGTCTCAGGGTTCTCTGCGTCTCCTCGTTTATCTTCTGTCTTCCGCACTTACGTCGATCCGTTTCGACGCAAAAAAGCGGCCCGAGACCGTCCCTGTCCCGGGCCGCTCAATTGGGGGCTGCTTCCTTTAGATCGCCAGCTACGCGGCGATCTGTTTTGCAAATGGCGCCGTCTTGATTTCGATCTTCCGCGGCAATGCGACCGCGGCAACCGGCGCCGTGATCTCCAGCACGCCGTTCGCAAACTCCGCATACAGTTTCTCGGTGTTCACGCCCTCGGGCAGCTCCAACACTCTCTCGAACTTCCCATAGGCGAACTCCTCATGCAGCGCTTCACGCTCTTTGTTCTCACGGGCATATTTCCGCTCGCCGGAGACGGTCAGCAGATTCCCTTGCACATGAATCTGTACTTCCTTCGGCTCGATTCCCGGCAGAGAAACCTTGCAGACATACTTCTTCGTCTCCTTGTCCACATAGGATTCCACCGGCGGAACGAAGTTAAATACCGGCCACGGCGCAGTCTCTTCACTGCCCCGGGTCTTGGCAGCCAGCACCCGATTGAAGATCTTGTCGAATTCACGACGGAAATCGAACAGATCCTCAAACCACGGGTCACGCAGACTTATACGGGTCATGGTATTCCTCCTTTTTGCAAATCCCCTTTTGATGACCTGATGTTTTCGGTCAAATCGGGCAGCGATTGGGGCCTCAGCTTGTCCGGCCTGAAGGGCCGGTGCGTCGCATTCCTGGGCGCTTCGTCTACGCTTGGTGCCCAATCGCTGCCCCTAGAAAGGCAGAGTTCCCGCTGACGGTCGTGCCTCTCGGCGTCCATTTTTGCCAGGAGGTGGAGTCTCTTCCGGTCGGTGTCTCTCCGTCCCCGCCGGCTTTTTAACTCCTTCCCATCAGGTCTCTGTCCTTTCTACGCCCGTTTCTAAACCTTCCTGCCGCTCGTTTCAGTGACCCCTGTTACGTTTCAACGTGCCCGCCATCACGCCGATCAACCGCGTACGGTGAGCACTGGACACTTCGCCTTCGCCACCACGTTGTACGCGACCGCCAACGGCGCGTGGCCCGCCAGCGTCTTCCTCGTCTTGGCGCCCATGATGATGAGGTCCGCATTGGTCTCACGGGCTTCGCCAAGGATTTCCTCGACGGGCGCGCCAAACGCCACGCGAAACTCCACCTTGCACCAGTTCTCGCTTCCGGGCGGCATGAACTGCTTCATGTGCTGAATATTGACCTTACATAGCCGCTCTTCCTCTTCTCGCGTGTGGCCACGCACCTCTTCAACAACGTGCAGTACCGTCAGTCGCGCGCCGTGCTCCTGGGCCAAAGAGAAGGCATACTGTGCCGCGCGGGCGGCGCCGGCTCCAAAGTCCGTAGCAAACAAAACGTCGTTCAGGCCCACTTCATGCGGCGGTTGCTTCCGCGCCTGCGGGCCGACCGTCAACACCGGACAGCCCGCTTGGCGGAAAACTTCCTCCGCCACCGAGCCGATGACTACCTTTTTCATGTCGCCACGGCCGTGCGTGCCGGTAACCACCAGGTCGATCTCCTGCACCTCGATCAAACGCTCCACGGTGGGCCACAGAGCGCCCTCATATAGCAGGACTTCATGCGGAACGCCGCGCAGCTTTCCGGAAATCAAAATGTCCGCGATGCTTTGCTCCGCGGCCTGCCGCATTTGTTGATACGTGAGTTCGGCCAGGCCGGGCTCCGCCAGCATATAAGCATCCGGAGAAATAATATGGGTTAGATAGAGTCGCGCGTCGTAGCGTCGCGCCAGCGCCAGGGCGTATTCCACCGCTAGGTCAGAGACTGCCGAGAAGTCGGTCAGCACCATTATGTTCGTCAGCCAAATTTTCGTCTCGCCTTTCACTTCCTTCAGCAGGCCTTGGGTTGGCTGTATCGTCTGTGTGCTCATAAATCTTCCTCCGTCGTTCCCGTGAAATGCGTACTGGGTAAAAAGTTGTCACGAGTCACCCCCTTCATAGGCCCGCCCCTACGCGGAAGGCTGTGACCCAGGTCACAAAGCATGGTGACGAGCAGCACGGTAAATCGGCGCGCTTCCAGCTACGGTGATTTCTGTGGGCTCCCGATTCACCTTTAAGGAGCTCCCTACGAAGGGGACAAACTAACTAGACGCGAACCTGAAATGCTACGCGCGCGGGAGGATTTATGAGGCCGTATCGGGATATCGCCACCCTGGCGGGTGCGCAACTCGTCTGCTTTCTCTTGCTGACACATCTGGAACCTAACTTTTTTCTGGTCCACCTGTATCAGTCGATTCTGTACATCGCGATCTTGGTGATGCTGTTTTACATGGAGGATCGCTGGGCATACATGATCGGAATGCTCGCGTCCTTTATGTGGCTGGGAATGGCCTATGCCACGGGAATACTAGGTAGTGCCGTCCGGCAAATGGGCGCACTGCGCGATGCCAGCGGAACTGCCAACGCAATTGGCTGCGTCGCACTCGTGACCGCCCTGATTGCCTTGCTGATGATCGCTTTCTGCGCTAGACACTGGAAGAGGGAGTACGCAGGTCTGGGCAAGGGCCGCAGCACCTTCCTGGTGAGCCTTGGAATTGTCGCGGTGTACTACGCGATCCTAATCGCGTTCTTTTGGGAAATGATTCCGAGCGCATGAAACATCGGCTCTGGGTGTTATGGGCTCTGGGTGTTTTCGTTACTGAGACTTTCAAGGGCCAAGGAGTTGAACATGAGTCTCGCTGATTATTTCTTCATCGCAACATTACTTCTTACCGCCGCAGCGGCGGTTTGGCTGACCGATGCCGCGCGCGTACTGTTCCGGTATCGGGGGAAGATGCTGTTTACCTGTCCCGAAACTGGAAAGAGCGCTTGTGTGAAAGTTGCAGCGGCTGACGCGGCCCGCAGCTCACTAGTCGGTCGACCGAAAATCCATTTGAGTGAATGTTCCCGCTGGCCAGAGCGCCAGAACTGCGGGCAAGAGTGCCTCAGCCAGCTCGGTGCTGATCCGCAAAACTGCCTGGTGTGGACGAAAGTCTCCGACTGGTACCGGGGCCGGACTTGCGTCTATTGTCATAAGCCGTTTAGCGCACTGCACTGGCACGATCACAAGCCAGCTTTGTTGGGCCCCGACCGAAAAACGGTGGAGTGGAGCGAAGTTCCTGCGGATAAATTGCCGGAACTTTTTGAAACGCACCTACCCGTCTGCTGGAGCTGCCACATCGCCGAGACGTTTCGGCGGGAACATCCAGAGAGAGTTGTTGAGCGTCCCGGCAATCGTGGACCAATGGGCGAGTTGCTTACAGAACACAAGAAAGACAGGATCGCCAGCACAATCGGCCACACCTGAGACCGCAATCCTTTGTGCGCAGGCGAAGCGTGAGGAGGCCACATGGAAGTCATCGTCGAACACCTCGGTGGTGTGCAGTTCGAAATTAAAGCTCGGCAACACCGAATCGCCTGTGATCAACCTGCGGAAAACGGGGGCTTCGACGAAGGGATGACGCCACCTGAACTGCTACTCGCGTCTTTGGGATCATGTGCAGGCTTCTACGCAGCGCAGTACCTGAAGAAGCATCAGCTGGTCATGGAAGGCACGATCGTTCGCGTCTCTGCCCAGAAGGCCACGAATCCACCTCGATTGAACGATTTTTTCATCAAGATAGAGATCCCCTCAGCTTTCGGCGACCAGCATCGTGAGGGAATCGAAAAGGCTGTCCAGCATTGCCTCATCCACAATACTTTGCTCAACCCTCCGAGCATCTCTCTTGAGGTGAAGTCTTCAGTTTTGCAGGCGGTTTGAACTGGGATATGAGTTTTGTCGAGGAAAAGCTCGGCGGCCTATAGGCGAGGCATGGAAGTCCACGCACCTATTGCTCGCAACTTTGTGGCAGAACGCGCCGAGGACCACAAGAACCATTCGGCGTGGACTGCGTCAACTCGGATTGCGTTGTTAGCTTTAGCAGCTATTCTCCTCCATCTTGTTTTTCGGTATTTGTCCCATGCTCCCCGAATCGCGTGGCAGGCTCCTCTCGTCCTCGCCCTGCTCGCGGGCGGCCTACCTCTTGTCGTCCGTTTGATGCGAAAGGTCTTCGAACAAGAATTCGGGTCTGACCATCTTGCGGGCATTTCTATTGTCACGTCCGTGCTGCTTGGTGAGTACCTCGTTGGCGTAATCGTGATCCTTATGCTCTCAGGAGGTACGGCGCTGGAACAATTCGCCAGCCGGAGAGCGTCGTCAGTTCTCGATGCGCTTGCTCGACGAGTGCCACAAGTCGCTCATCGGAGAATAGGACCCCATGTCTCAGATGTGAAGCTTGCAGATATTGCGGTTGGCGACACTCTCGTTGTCTTTCCCCACGAAATCTGCCCAGTCGATGGGGTCGTGGTCGAAGGCAGCGGCAAAATGAATGAAGCCTACCTGACAGGCGAGCCCTTCGAGATTGAGAAGATGCCGGGCTCCCATGTAATCTCCGGCGCGATCAATGGCGATGTACCGGTGGACATTCGCGCTGAAAAGTTGGCGATAGACTCTCGTTTCGCACGAATTATGCGCGTGATGCAAGACGCCGAGCAGAGGCGCTCTCATATTCGCCGCTTGGCGGACAAATTGGGCGCTTGGTACACGCCACTAGCTCTTGCTTTGGCAGCAATGGCTTGGGCCTTCAGCGGGGAAGCGCATCGCTTTCTCGCCGTTGTGGTGGTTGCGACGCCATGCCCTTTGCTGATTGCGATTCCCGTTGCTGTGATCGGCGCCATCTCTCTTTCGGCGCGTCGCGGCATCATCATCAAGAATCCTGCGGTCCTCGAACAGATTGACCGCTGCCGGACGCTTATTTTCGATAAGACAGGCACGCTGACCTACGGGAAACCTTGCTTATCGGAGATTCTGTGCGCTCCCGGATTTACGGAAAACGACGTTCTCCGGCTCACCGCCAGTCTCGAACGCTATTCCAAACACCCACTCTCGCAGGCCATCCTACAGGCCGCTCAGAAGGCCAATTTGCCGGTGGAGATCGTCTCAGAAATCAGTGAACGGCCAGGCGATGGATTGCGGGGAACTGTTGATCATCGAAATGTGTGGATTACGAGTCGCAGCAAGGTTCCAGGGCAAAACTCTTTCTTACCGCCCGTTACCTCTGGACTGGAATGCCTGATTTTTATCGACGGTACTTATGCCGCTACCTTTCGCTTCCATGACACGCCTCGCTCCGACAGCCGCACATTCATTCGGCATCTCAAACCTCGCCATGCGGTGAATCGTGTCCTGCTTGTCTCCGGCGACCGCGACCACGAAGTGCGTCGCCTTGCCGAGCAGGTGGGAATCGGAGAGGTCTATTCAGCAAAGAGCCCAGAAGAGAAGGTTGCCATTACCAGCGCTGAGGCGAAGAAAGCGCCCACACTTTTTTTGGGCGATGGCATTAACGATGCGCCCGCGATGCAAGCAGCGACGGTCGGTGTCGCCTTCGGCGTACAGAATGACGTCACTTCCGAGGCCGCCGATGCGGTCATTATGGAAACTTCGTTGGCTCGCGTCGATGAACTAATTCATATCGCTCGCCGTATGCGCAGCATCGCTTTGCAGTCCGCCCTTGGTGGAATGGCGCTGAGCATACTCGGAATGCTTGCCGCCGCATTCGGGTTTCTGCCGCCCATTGGAGGGGTCGTCGCGCAAGAAGTCATCGACCTCGCCGCGGTCCTCAACGCCGTGCGGGTTGCGGTACCGCCACGCTTCCTCACCGACTTCTAATCTGATCACCAGCGCGAAACGCCGCAAGGAATCCAGGCAAACAGTCGTCTTTGTGGTCGCTGGTGGAAAGCTCTACGGCGCATGAATAGTGACAGTAACGTCTAGACGTACTCGAACACCGTCATGAAACCGAAGTCCATGTTCAGTTGCTGGCGGCAGTGGAACAAGGTCAGACCGCCCAGGCCTCGCTGCGGTACTAAAGGACAATCCAAAAGCTACAACACCCACACCGATTTTCGCTTTGACATGAAAACCTTTACGGAACTGCGTAACGCGCAGTCCGTAACCATCGCCTATGACGGCACGAACCCGATGCCGCCGACGTTCTGTTACTTGAAGCCTTATTACGACGACCCCAACAAATCCTACTTCCGGCAACTTGCCGATGGAGAACTCTAATGAACGGATTCGAAACGATACTGCCATTCCTCAAGCCAATCGAGCACTTGATCCTCGACGACACGATCAGCGAGGTTATGGTGAATGGACCGCATCGTGTGTTTGTCGAGAAGGCTGGCTTTGTCGAAGAGGTCCGCGGTCTGGCGATAGGAGAAAAATCGCTGATGGTGGCAGTGAAGAACATAGCTCGCCGCCTGGGTGACGATATTTCTGAGTCCAAACCGGTCCTCGATTCGCGCTTGCCGGATGGGGTTTCCCCAAGCCGGTATCCACGCGTTTCGTCATGGTTGCAATCGGAGGTGGGAATTGTCCGGGATGAATCCGGCCGTTCTTCGTCAGCAAATGGGACACAGCTCTGCTGTGATGACGGCAAGATATACAGGAGAAATTCCACTCGAACAGGTGCGAGCGGCCTTTTCCAGCAGGGAATTGGAAAATATGGAAAACGGCCGATCTGTACGAGCAGTCGGTTAGTTGTGTATAATCAGCGAACTAGAGGAGCGAGCGGGCGTCGTACAATGGCAGTATAGAAGCTTCCCAAGCTTCGGACGTGGGTTCGATTCCCATCGCCCGCTCCAGAAACCTTGTTTCCCTCTAATAA
>WNFJ01109002.1_pt2 | contig 26208 bp, 29 predicted proteins | sample 5400461 | NCBI WGS metagenome assembly WNFJ01 (sample SAMN13153349, study PRJNA577476) | soil metagenome | isolation source: 115 cm saprolite on Douglas fir-dominated hillslope | place: USA:California | collected 2013-09-17
ATCCGTTACCGCAACGAATTCAGTCGCTGGCTGGCATCGACGTTGCACATCGAGATTTTCCCGCGCGAGGTTTATCAATTCTCGTCGATCCCGGCCGAAGTCATTCCGCACGACGTTGCTATCATCTGTATCAGCGCCTTCTTAATCTGTTCGTTAGCAGCCCTGATCCCCGCGTACTTCGCTGCGCGGCTCGATCCGGTAAAAGCGCTGCGTTACGAGTGATCTGTAGCAACGGCTCTATGAGCCGTTTTCGGTCTGACCGCCCATAGGGCGGTGGCTACAGCGCAGTGAGAAAAATGTCGAGAGCGCGAGAGGCGAAACCGTATCCTTCCGGCCATTCGCTTTCGCGCGGACCGGCGACGTTTAGAATGTTGATCTTGTTCTTGTCAACAAAATCGCCAATCAACTTAGCGGCGCCTTCAGCGGAGATTTTTGACACGTCGATCAACTCGTGTGGCCGCTTTAACTGAAGGCAAAAGTAAACGGTCTGCTCGGTGCCACCGCGAAGTTCCACCAGGTAAATGACGACAGTTCCATCAGAATCTTTTACGTTCTGCAAGGTGCGTTCGATGAAACCGCCGCCTTGCAATTCCTGAACTGGATAACGATCAGGAATTTTGCCAAATTCATCCAACCGTCCAGCCGGACACCATCCACCGCACTTAATCCCGTGCCTAAGCGCGACATCGAGCGCGGCGCGATCAACGCCTGTTTGCCCGCCAGAGATGATCTTGAGTGCCTGCACTGTAGCGGCGATCTCGGACCGCCGACGGCGCGCTACCAACTCTAATCGCCTGTCGGAACAATGTCCGCGCGCTCGATCATCAGAATCACCGTTCGTTCGGGCGCGCGCGTCCGATGCCGCACGCCTCTCGGCACCACAAAGCCCTGTCGCGGCGCTAGATCTATTACGCGATCTTCGAGATCGATTAGGAACCGCCCATCCAGCACGAAGAAGAATTCATCGATGTCTTTGTGTTCGTGCCAGTGATACTCGCCTTGAATGACCGCCATCCTCACCACTGACTCGTTCACCTTGCACAGCGTCTGGTTGTACCATTTGTCTGTGCACGCGTCCGCGAGCTTCTGCACATCAATCAATTCAAGCGGCCCGTGCAGAGTGTTCAGGTACGTTTTGTATGGAAACTCTTCAACGGGTGTTTTCGCGGCCATAAGCTTGAATTTACCAAGGAGCCGTGTTCTCCAAATTCAATTTCCTGGGTTCCTGCTTTCCTGATTCATTCTTCACCGTCGAAATAATCTGTCTCCGGACCTTTGATGACAACGCGATCGGCTGCTGACGACTTATTCACTTTCCATTTACCACTGTCGGGATAATAGCCTGATTCACCGATCGGATTATCTGCGATGACATAGAAAATGAAATCTTCGTCGCCAGAGTTGATCAGTTGATGCGGTTCGTCTGGGCCGAAAATGAACGCGTCGCCAGGCACAACTTCGGTCTTGCCGTCTTTGTGGCGAACAGTGCCTTTTCCGGAAATCACCAAATAGAATTCCCACTGCGCAGAGTGCGCATGGTAGGGGAAATTGCATTTTCCTGGTGGGACCCGGTTCAATTCGAGGTCAAATGGATGTCGCTTGGATAAATCGAGCGACGAAGGCTCGCGCCCGAGCGCTTCAGAAATTCCCTTGAACGAGACAGCGTATTTTCCGCCGGGCGATTGCCACGGCTCCTCTTTGATTTCGTTCAGGTTAACTTTTTTCACGGCTGTAAAATCATCGCAGAGGTCGCGGAGTGTACAGAGAAGGATTCAAAATTCCTCCGTGCTCTCTGCGTCCTCTGCGGTTAAAGATTTCATTCTTCGCCATCGAAGTAATCCGCCTCCGTTCCTTTCACGATCAATTCTTCGGACCCTTCCCTTGCCACGGCCCACTTGCCGCTGTCAGGGTAGTAACAGGAATCTCCCGTTGCACCGCCGCTGCGCGGATTGTCGGCGATGACGTAATAAACAAAGTCCCCATCCCCGGCATTACTGAGCTGATGCGCCTCGCCCGGCTGAAACAGAAACGCGTCGCCAGGTGCGACTTCTGTTACTCCGTTCTTATCACGCACATTGCCGCGGCCGGAAACGACAAGATAAAGCTCCGATTCTGCCGCGTGCGCGTGATAGGGGCAAAGCGATTTGCCTTTCGGTATCCGCACTAACGCCAAATCGAACGGATGCCGCTTTGACAGATCGAGCGACTCCGGTTCGCGCCCAAGCGCAATCGAAACGTTCTTGGTAATCCGGCCAAATTTTCCGTTCGGCGATTTTTTTTCCTGCTCGGGAACGTCTTTGAGATTGATCTTTCGCATTTGGAAGAATCCAGCGGCTTGTCGGTTAACTAACGAGACGAAACTCGCTTCTTAGTGGCGATGGAGAAAATGGCAATGGCGGTCCAAATGAGGTTCACAAATGTGGACGGATGTGTTTGCGGCCAGGAGGAGGCTGCCGCCGACGTTCAGGGACTGGAACGCAGAGGAATGTCCTTCCCATTTTCTAGCGGAGATCATTGCATACGCCACAAGCAAAGCTGCCGCGCCCGCCCATCCAATCGCATCAAACCATAGGTGATTGTTCATGCATCATTGATCGTTTTGGCGCCGATTCGGTCATGTTTCCCATTTCTTCGGCAGCTTTTGTTTGAGCGTCTCCACTGGCTCGAACAGATCGCCCTGTTTTTCGACGCGCGCCAGCGTTTGGTCGGAACGAAATCTTAAGAGCTCGGCGCGTTTCTTCTTTAAACAACTCTCCACTTCACTCCAAGTGACGGGCGTGGAAACAGTCGGCTCTTCTTTTGCGCGCAATGAATAGACGCAAATGGTGGTTTTGTGTTCATCGTTCTGGCTCCAATCGACGAACACTTTTCCTTTGCGCACGGCCTTGGACATGTTCGACGTGACACGATCAGGATGTTCGCGTTCCAGACGTTGAGCCAGCGAGCGCGACAAACCTTTGGTCTGATCGTAAGTCACCGCCGTGTTCAGAGGCACATAGACTTGTAAACCTTTTGAGCCGCTCGTTTTTGCGAAGGCTTTCAATTTCATTACGCTCAGCAGCTCGCGCAGCCAAATTCCAATCTGACAGCATTGAACGATGTCGGCCGGAGCGCCTGGATCCAGATCGAACACCATCATCGTTGGACGTTCGACATTGTTCTTGCGCGAAAGCGATGTGTGCAGCTCGAGATCGGCGAGGTTAGCTGCCCAGACGAGCGTGGGCAGATCGTTAGCGAGACAATAATGCATGATCCGCTCGTTGCCCTCGCTCCACACCTTTGCCGTTTGTACCCATTTCGGCCGATGCAGGGGGCAGTTCTTCTCATAGAAAAACTGACCTTCCACGCCATCTGGATAGCGCTTCATTGTGAGCGGGCGGTCTTTTAAGTGCGGCAAAAGCACCGGCGCAATCCGGATGTAGTAATCGATCACCTGCGCCTTGGTGAATCCCGCCTTCGGATAAAGAACCTTATCCAGGTTTGATACCTGAAGCTTCCGATCGTCGACGACGAGCTCCGCTTTCTTGGCCATCGATCTCAACCTCGCACAACGTCCACAAAGAACGCAAAGGTTCTAATTTTCTCTTACTCTGGTCGCCTTTGCTCTTCCTTGCGAGTACTCTTCAAGCGAAGAAGCGCTCGGGCGGGAGCACCGGCTTGGGTTTGCAAATTCGGCCGACGCAATGTTCCCAGCTTTCGTGCCCGCTCAGGATTTCGATTTCCACCCGCAGAAAATAAATCGGCACTTTCAGTTCCGCGTCTGGCAGACGCGGCATGCGCACCGAGTCCTTTTCGGTTGTGACGATCATCGCCAGGTCACGGCGGATGCAACGGTTGATGAAGCTGCTCAGCTCGGCCTCGGTGTAGTAATGATGATCGATGTAGCTCTTCGCCAGATCGACGTGTGCGCCGAGTTTGGTAAGCGCGCCCTCAAAACTTTCAGGCGCTGCGATCGCGCACAGCGAACCGATGAACGCGTCGCGTAAAGCCTCGAGCGGCAATTGTTCGCCCGTAAAAACATTCTGAAGATAAAGCGGTTTGTGCGCGCACTCGATAACTTCCGCGGTGCGATTGTAACGCCGAATGCGTTGCATCAACTCGAAATTAGGCTCGCCGGTGTTTTTGGTAATAAAGATGTAGCTGGCGCGGCGAAGATTGCGTGGCCTCTCACGCAACGTGCCCCGGGGCAGCAGGAACTCGTTCCCAAAAGGTGCTTGTCGATCCACGAGCACCATATCCAGCCGATGCTTGAGATGGAGATATTGAAATCCGTCGTCGAGCAGAAGTGTGTCGATCTGCCATTTATCGATAGCGAACCGGCCGCTTTTCACCCGGTCTTTGTCCACCAGCACGATCACGTCTTTTAAGTTGTGGGCGAGCATATAAGGCTCATCCCCGGCGGTTAGCGAATCGAGTAGCATGGATTTTCCATCAGAAACGACCCGCGGAGGCTCAGAATCTCCACGGAACCAGCTGCGCCACCCTCTCTTGTGCGGAACGCTCTTGTAACCGCGGCTAAGAATCGCTACTCGCCGTCCTCCGGCCTGCAAAGCGCGGGCAAACTTCTCGACAATCGGCGTTTTACCCGTTCCGCCGACAGTAAGATTACCGATGCTGATCACGAGACATCCGAGCGTGCGTTCGCGGAAAACTCTTTTGCGATAGAGATAAAGCCGGAGTTGCACCAGCCTGTCGTAGACGAACGATAGCGAATAAAGGATCTCGCGCAGGAGTGAAGCGCGAACGCCATGACGTCGTTCGAGGACGACATCGATCCCGAATTCTTCTAACTGTTCAAGTCGGCGGCCCATCTTAATGGTCGATTCCGGACAGACGCCGACGGATTGGCAACACCTGCGCGCCACGGTTGTCAGCGTGTGTGATAATTGTGTGAGCAGGCACGGCTGCAGCGCGCGCCATGGCAGCTGCGATTTTTTCGGGCGCTTCGAGTGTAACAGCCGCTATCGCGGATCCGCTTCCGCTAAGAAATGCGCCGAGGGCACCTGCTCGCTCAGCGGCTGCGATCACACGCGGAAGAAACTGAATCAGTTTCGCGCGAAATGGCTGGTGAAGGTTATCGGGAAAAGTGCCTCGCATTTTTTCGTAATCCCGCGATGCAAACGCCGCGGTGACCGCACATGCGTTCGCACAGTTTTCTACCGCAGCAACGCGCGAGATCTTTGAAGGCAAGATTTTTCGCGCGCGTGCGGTTTCGATTTTGAGCTCCGGGACGAGGAGAACGAAATATAAGCGCGGCGCGACCTCGAAGCGCTGCACTGTAGCGCATGCGTGCCGCTTTCCGCGCCCAAGCAGGGCACTTCCGCTATTCTGCACCACAGTGAAGCCACCAAAGCTGGCGGGTGCAGCGTTATCAGGATGTCCTTCCAATTCGGCGCATAATCTAAAGAGGATGAGTCGATCTAATGGATCGTTACTGAGCCGATTCAGCCCAAGCAGGATGCCGAGGCGAACCGTTGCGCTGCTGCCCAGGCCGCGACACCGTGGAACTCGTTCCACCATTGAACACGAAAACGAAAACGCACGGCGCCGTATCTGCTTGAAAAATCGTTCTGCCGCGTCAGACACAATTTGTGAATGAGAAGATCGGGACATCTTGCCACGGATGACCGTGGTGCTGTTATGCAGGCGGAGCGCGACGCCCAGACAATCGTAGCCAGGACCGAGATTGGAAGTGCTCGCGGGAACACGAACGGTGACTTGTTGCATAGTTACGCCGCCGACACGCGGCCGTTGACTCGATGGCGCGAAAGTGATCGCCGCAGTGTAGCAACGCCGCGTTTCCCGGCAACCCATCCGTTGCGTCATACTGATTTTGAACTATCCCGTTGGAGCACAGATACAAAATGATTACGGGATGGATTGATCCACGCTTGCTCCGCGATTTCCAGTCAGAGGGTACTGACGGGCACCGGCTTTGCACTATCGAGGACGGCTGGGTCGAACGCTTCGGCAACGACGTTCTGATCTCCTTCAAAACAGTGTTGGCCCGCGAACGCCTGCTGGAAGAGTTGCAAACCTGGACCGATTCGGTCGGCGTCCAGGTGCGACGCGTTTTCGCGCGCTTTATTCCGCGGGAAAGCGAACGTCGCGAACCGCCGGCCCTGGTCGTTGGCGATCCCAGCGAGAGTTTACAGACCGTCGCCACCGAACGGTATCTACGGTTCGGCATAGACTTCGGCACAGGCTATTCGCCAGGTCTGTTTTTGGACCAGCGGGAGAATCGGCGGTATGTGCGGCATCTCGCACCAAAGCGACTGCTGAATTGTTTTGCTTATACTTGTTCCTTTTCCGTGTACGCGGCATGTAACGGAGCGAGTACTCTCAACATCGACCTCTCCAAAAAATCTCTCAGCCGTGGACGCGAGAATTTCGCCCTGAACAACCTTTCAACGATCGATCATCGCTTTATCACAGACGACGTACAATCCGTGCTGCCGCGCCTTGCCCGGAGAGGGGAAAAATTCGATGCGATCATCCTGGATCCCCCGACTTTTTCACGATCTCCGGAAGGAAAAACGTTTCAAGTCCAACACGATTTCGAACGTTTGCTCGTGAGCGCTCTTGAAGTGGCCGAGCGCGACGCCCACGTCTTGGTCTCGACGAATTGTTCTGCATTGGCCGAGCGTGCGCTGGAAGTGATGGCCCGCTATTGCCTGAAAGAAACGCGTCGAGCCGCGACATTTCACCGGCCATTGCCGCTGCCTGATTTCCCACCCCGCACGGGCGCAAGCTCGATATGGCTTGCTTTGAGGTGATAGTTCGATGCGCGCAAGATGGCTTTAAAAAACGAATCATTAAGCGTCATGGATCAGTTATCTCCTGAAATGGTTGCTGAGTTTCCCGAACGCGGAATGCAATGGGTAAAAGACCGAGTCGAGACGGTGGTCAATGAAACCGGTGAGTACGTGCGCGAAAAGCCGACACAGTCACTCTTCTATGCGTTTGCGGCTGGATACGTGTTGAATCGTCTGCCGGTGGGTCGAGTGCTTGCCGGATTCCTGCGTCTGCTGTTTATGGCACTAAAGCCCGCGATCTTGATTTACGGTGCCGCTAAATTGTACCGATCGGCGCAGGAACGAGAAGGGTAGCAGCGTTAGAATTGAAACGGTCGAATCGCTGAGCGGGCAAGCGAGGCCGGGGAATATTACTCTTCCAACGTAAACCCGATCTTTAACGTCACCTGCCAGTGTTCGATTTTTCCGTCGTCGATGTAACCGCGCGTCTCGGCCACCTCAAACCACCGCATGTTGCGAATCGTCTTGCTCGCGCGCGACAGCGCATTGTGAACCGCCTCCTCCACTCCGTTTGGCGAGGACCCGACGATCTCAATTTTCTTATAAACGTGTTCAGCCATACGCCCATTGTCTGTCGTGCTGCCGACGAAAACAAATAAGAACCCTCTCGTCCCGGCAAACTGGACGCGCCGGTCGCTCAAAGGGGAATTTGCTTTACAAACCAACGCTCACTCCGCAGCCTCGCGTTGTGCGAACATTGTTTGCAGTCTTGATCTTGCTAGCAGCTGCTTTTTGTTGCGCTCGCGCTCAGGACCAGGAAAAAAAACTGGTCGATCGGCTTCTCAAGCCGGACATGGCGCTGCAGAACGATGCGCAGAACAAGAAATTTACCGGGGACGGTTCGGTATCCATCAACAAACGTGCAAGTGTCGGGGCATTTTACGTTCACCAAAAACCGCACTCGAAAAATTATTCTGGGACACGAGACTTCTCCACCACGCAATTCTACTCTCAAGCCTACCGCGGCGGACGCAGCGCCTACGAGGTTTCGTCACAGCAAACACTTGCAAATTCCAAGGCCACCTACGCAAATCAGACCGCCCGCACTGTTCGTGACGCCCCTCAGTCCGGGAAAAAGGTCGCCTCGCGTGCATACGCAGGTAACCGGCCCTTTCTGGACAAAGGCACAAATCAGAAGTCGCTCAACAGACAAAACGAGCCGCTCACGATCGAGCAGGTGCGCGAGTTGTTGAACAAAAACAAGTAGCGCTCGTCCGGGCGAGGCCGGTGCGCTATTCTGTAACGGGATCATGCAACCGGACGAAGCTCTTGCATCGCTGAAAGAGGGCTCGGCGCAGATCATCAATGAGGGCGAACTGCGCGAGAAGCTGGCGCTGGGTCGGCCGTTGCGTGTCAAGCTCGGGGTAGACCCGACGACATCGGACATTCACCTTGGCCACACAATTGTTTTACGAAAATTGAGACAGTTTCAGGACCTCGGGCACCAGGCCATTCTCATCATCGGCGATTTTACCGGAATGATTGGCGACCCGAGCGGTCGATCCGTTACACGGCCGCACCTGACGCATCAGGAAGTGATCGCAAACGCGGCGACTTATCGCGAGCAGGCGTTTAAAATTCTCGATCCCGAGCGCACGGAGACAGTTTGTAACGGTGACTGGTTTCGCGCCATGTCCTTCGAAGACGTGATTCGCCTGAATAGCCGCGTAACATTGCAGCAAATGTTGCAGCGGGAAGACTTCAAAGCGCGAATCGAAGAAAAGCACCCGATCCGCGCACATGAAGTTCAATATCCAATTATGCAGGGGTGGGATTCGGTGATGGTGAAAGCCGACGTAGAACTCGGAGGGACTGACCAGCTTTTCAACATTCTTATCGGTCGCGATTTTCAAAGAGAAGAGAGCATGCCGCAGCAGGTCGTTTTTCTGCTCCCGATTCTCGAAGGGCTAGATGGCTCCAAAAAAATGAGCAAAAGCCTGGGTAACTACGTCGCCATTAACGAGTCCCCCACAGAAATGTTCGGGAAATTGATGAGTATTTCGGACGAATTGATGGCGCGCTATTACGAATTGCTCCTGCGGCGCGCAGTGCCGGGAGACATGCATCCGCTAGAGGCCAAGAAGCAGCTTGCGTTCGAAATCGTACAGACTTACCACTCGGCCGATGCGGCCAAAAGAACGCTGGATGAATGGAACACGCGCTTCAGCAAGCGCGACTTGAAGCACGCCGAGTTGCCGGCGTTTTCACCGACTGAACGACAAGACCTCACCGCCGTCACTGTCGTCTCGGATGTTTATCGGAAGGTGTTTCAGCTAGAGAAATCGCACAGCGAAGTCTCGCGACTGATCAAACAGGGAAGCGTGGAAATTGATGGAACCAAAATTCACGATCCCAAGGCAAAAGTCGCCCTTCACCCGGGCCAGATCCTGCGCCTCGATCGCAAACGCGCCGTGCGAGTAAGCTAGCCCGGGTAACCCAAATTCCCAATCAGGCGATTTGTGCAGCAGCAAACGCCACTTCCTTCAGGCGTGAGCCGCCTGAAGTACCGGCATGACGCGCGGGCGCTCCAAATAGCTTGACCTGATCCCCTCGAAATGCGCGCGGATGCTGCGCAGCTCGGCAGTCACAAAGCTGTCCACAAAATGCAGACGGCGGTCCAGCCAGACGAAAAGTTTATTTTTGATTTCGTAGTGGACCGCTAGCGTCACTTCGGTGCAGTGCGGCCGGATCTCAGCGAAATCAACGATGCCCATAAGGGAAATGTTTCTGCCTACGGACTCGAACGCATACTGGTTCGGTGACCAGCAGCACAGTGTGCGCCTCGAAACCGAAGGGTCCGCGAAAGCTAAAATCGACCGTCTTGGATGACGTCACGGTCGCCCGTGTCACCATCAGGAACTGCCGCCGATAAGATTGAATGCTGGCCAGACGTGCTCTGCACTCGGCCACCGGTTGACTCATGTGTAAGGTTTTTTCTAGGAGCATAGGACTTGAATTGGTTTTCGCCTATTCCTAGAGCAATAGCGATGCCATCTCTTTTTCTAAGGCGGATCTGAACGCAATAGGGCGATGTAGTGTTCGTTTTTGCTACAGCTCTGTAACGATCGCGACACCTCAACACTGCCTTCACCGGACTGTGAGCCGGGTGCCGATTATACGGTTTTTTCTTAGGTGGAGAAGGTCACGCCACCTGTTTGATGTGTTCGGCTGCGGTAGTTGAGCGAGTCGCGCGAATTGTCTCCATCATCGAGAAAAAAATTTTCGCGCCATCAGCGCTACCGAGCTGCGGATCCGAGGCGCGATCAGGATGCGGCATCAGACCGAAAACATTCCGTTCGCGGTTGCAAATCCCCGCAATGTTTTGGATCGAGCCATTTGGATTTGCTTCGGGAACGACCTGGCCCTTGTTGTCTGCGTAGCGCAAAACCACTTGTTCATTGGCGTTCAACTCACGCAACGTTTGCGGGTCAGCAAAAAAACAGCCTTCACCGTGTGCCACGGGCAGGCGCAGAAGTGTTCCTTTCGGACAGCCGTGTGTGAATCGAGAATCATCCACCTCAACGCGCGTAGTGACCATGTCACAAACAAACCGGAGTGAGCGGTTTCGCACCAGCGCGCCCGGCAACAGACCGGCTTCGCACAGCACCTGAAAGCCGTTACACGTTCCGAGCACGAGCTTGCCGTCGCGCGCGTCGCTGATCACTGCGTTCATGATCGGCGAAAACCGAGCAATGGCTCCACAGCGAAGGTAGTCGCCGTATGCGAATCCGCCCGGCAACACGATCGCATCGAAATCATCGAGCGAAGTTTCCTTGTGCCAGACGTATTCGGCGTGCAATCCGTCGAGGCCGTTAATCGCCGCGACACAATCCTGGTCGCAGTTGGAACCGGGAAACTGAATGACGGCAAAGTTCATGGTGATTTTAATGACCGCCTGCGCGTTTCTCCGCGTGGTAATCGTTCACGACGAGACACGCATGGATGACTCCCGGTATCCAACCGAGCAACGTCAAGATGATGCTTAAAAAGAAACTCGCGATGCGTCCGGTCATTAGCACTGCAAGCGGCGGAAATACCACGCAGAAAAAATATCGCAGCGCTTTCATTACAAAGTCTTCCTCTTCCTCTGAGTCCTGGTCTTCCTCTCCTCCTTGTTTGCCGATTCAGCCCTCAGCAATTCGTAATCTTCGATCACCGGATTCGACAACAAATCGCGACAAAGCTGGTGCAAGCGCGATTCAAGCTCGTCGTCTTGCCCTTCGATCTCGATCTCCATGTATTTCCCGATTCGAACGCTGCGCACTTCCGGCATTCCCAGATGGCGCATCGCGTCACGCACCGCATTTCCCTGCGGATCCAGCACGGCGGCTTTTGGCATGACGATCACCTTGGCGTTCATCACGGCACAATATTGCGGCGATCTGCGGCGACAAGCGCAATCGCCGCCATTTACTTCAAAACGACAACGTCGAGAATGCCGTTTCGTCGGAGAACATTCACGCCTACGTCTCCTTCGTCGTGTCTCGTGAGCAAGAGATCAACGCTCGCGTCTCCCACTTTCAGATCACGAATGCTTACCTGCGGAAGAAATTGCGGCAAGAATGGCTTCGAAAACACCAGCCTTCGTTCTGGAGCAAACACATCGAGCCCCAGACACCCCTGCAGCAAAAGAAATACAGCAGCAGAGGCCCACGCCTGGGGAGCGCAGGCCACTGGATACAATGTGGGCGCTTCACCCGGCCGTCGGGGAAAGCCGCAAAATAGTTCCGGAAGCCGATGTAAATCGAAGAAGATGCTCGCGTCCATCATGCCAGCGAGGACCATGGCAGCCGCTCCTTTAAGTTCGTACCGGGCAAATCCTGCGGCGATCAGCGAGTTATCGTGCGGCCAGATCGAACCATTGTGATACGACATCGGATTGCAGCGCGCCTCACTGCTGGCTACCGTGCGAATTCCCCATCCGGAAAAGGATGTTTCATCGGCCAGGGTGGACGCAACACGCCGAGCGTGTTCCTCCGTCGCAATCCCCGCGAAAAGACAATGACCAGCGTTCGACGTTCGCACCCTGCAAGGCCGTTTAGTGCCGTCCAGAGCGAGGGCGTATGTGGAAAGCTCTTCACACCAGAAGATTTCCTCGAACCGGCGGCGCAAGCTTTTGGCCTGATTCTTCAGCTCTCGTGCGGCTGTGCCATCGCCTAAAAGCACAGCCAGTTCGCTCGCGGCGAGCTTCGCGGCGTAAACATAACTCTGTACTTCGCACAGGGCGATCGGCGCCTCGGCAAGGGCGCCGTCGCTGTGAAAAACCGAGTCATGTGAATCTTTCCAACCCTGGTGAATGAGACCGTGTTTCGACCTGCGGCTGTACTCTACGAAACCATCACCGTCTGCGTCGCCATAGTGGTCGATCCACGCAAGCGCGCGCTGGACGTTCGACCAAATCGACTCCACAAAAGTGCGGTCACCCGTGCGCTTGTAATATGCGCCGGCTAGCATCACAAAAAGCGGCGTCGCATCGATGCTCCCGTAGTAGCGCCTGAACGGCACCTCGCCCAAGACCGCCATCTCATCATCACGGAACTCATGCAGCACCTTGCCGGGTTGCGCGTCTTGCTCGGGCTTCTCAGCGTCGGCCTGATTGGCAGCGAGGTACGCCAGAACACCGCGCGCGATGGATGGATCGAACCACAAACATTGTAACGCCGTGATGATTCCATCGCGCCCGAAAACGGTGCTAAACCAGGGAACACCAGCGTAAGGATAGGGGCCGTAGCGCGTCTCGGTTCGCATCATGTGGAGATCGGCCAGCGAACGGTTCAGCCAGTCGTTGAACTGTTCATTGTCAGCAAAAATCTGCGGTTCCCGAGCGCGAGTGCGTTCGAGCGCAGCGGTTGCCTCGTGCATGATCTTTTCGTAAGACTCCCTCTCGCCGTGCGAATCGCCGTCCACCTCGCATGCAATGGCCCATTGATAATTGGCATTCTCGCCGGCCTCCAAATGGACCTGGCAGCTGACGACAGACTTGGTCACACGAGATGGCGTCGGGTCGAACATGATCCGCGTCCGGCGAAACCGTTGGTCCAATCCCTCATACGCCAGCACGAGTCCATCGTCAGTGATCTCAGGTTCCAAGCGACGACCATGACGGTCCCGATGCATGCCACGGAGTTCGAAAATATCGGCAAAATCGGCATCGAACTCGATCGACAGAACAAAATCGACGGCTGCGCGTCCGTAGTTATGAATGCGAAGCCGCTCGTGACAGGTTTTTTTCCACAAAATCTTTGAGCGAAAGACGTGTATCGTTCCTCTTGGAACTATTATCTCGCTGTCGCGCCAGATGTCGGGGTTCGTAGCGTCTACAGCAAGAACGGCATTGTCCTCTCGGACCGTCGAGCTTAGCAGTAGAGGCCGATCCTTTCCGAGCTTCAAAGTCAGCCGGGATAAAAATCGCGTGTCCTGGTAATACAATCCGAGTTCCCCGGTGCCAAACGTTTCGACATCGCCAAATCGATCGAAAACAGCGAACATGTCTCCCTGTTTCAAAACCCGCGTGCGCACGTCCACGCGAGCTGAAGAGGAACGAATGTAAAACTCGTTCCGGATACGAATCACTTCTCCCCTGGCCATTACGCGGCCTCCGAAACTTCTTGGTTTCTCGCAATGAGACGCTCGAATTGTTGTACGTAGTCATGCGCCATTCGCGTAGCCGTAAAACGCTGCTCAAACACTTCGCGACACCGTTTTCGGCTCAACTGAGCTACCCGTCGGACCGCTTCTACCGCATCTTCCAAACCTTCAACGATGAAGCCAGTCTGACCCGATTCCACAAGTTCCGGGACCGCGCCGCCGCGATAGGCAATGACGGGCGTGCCGCAGGCCATCGCCTCAATCATCACCAGCCCAAACGGCTCCGGCCAGTCGATCGGAAACAGCAACGCATACGCATTGCCCAGGAATTCATTTTTCTCGTCGTCGTCGATCTCGCCCACGAATTCCACGAGGGAATTATTTAGTAACGGCGCGATCTCCGACTCGAAATAATCTTGGTCTACTCGATCGATTTTCGCTGCAATTTTGAGTGGTATTCCGACCTGCTTCGCAATTTCGATGGCGCGGTCCACTCTTTTCTCGGGCGAAATACGTCCTAAAAAAGCCAGATAACTCCCCGCTTCCGGACGGAATCGATAGATGTCGCCGGGCAAGCCGTGATAAACCGTTGCCTGCCAGTTTGCCCACGGTAAAGGATCCCGTTGGCCGTTCGAGATCGAGATCACCGGCATCTCGCGAAACTCCTGATACAACGGAACCAGGTCAGGAATATCCAGACGCCCATGTAACGTGGTTAAATGCGTAACCGCCTCCCTTCGGCTGAGCGGAAAATGCAGGTAATCGACATGAAAATGAATGATGTCGAACTCACTCGCGTGCTGGAAAACACGCTCCAGCATGACGAAATGGTGGGCCATCTGGCCTTGGTAACGTTTATCCAAACGCAACGACCGCCGGCACGCCGACACCAGCCGCGCATTCGTCTCCGAATCTCCGCTCGCAAAGAGCGTCACTTCGTGGCCCTGTCGCACCAGTTCTTCGGTGAGATACGACACCACGCGTTCCGTTCCTCCATAATACTTCGGCGGCACGCTTTCATAAAGCGGCGCCACCTGTGCAATTCTCATACCCAAACTAGCCCTCCCTCTTTGCAATTTCACGACCCAGCCCAACCGGGTCAAATCATGCCTGCTGATAGCAGAGGCAGTTATCGATGTGCCTCAATCCTCGCGACCGATTTTGCCCGGCTTTTTATGTTCGAGTACGTTAAGGAAAACGCGCGCACGCATTTTTTCTTCTTGTCGGACGCGCCAAACTATCAACTGGCTGGCGCTTCTCGAACGACTTCGCCCGGCTTTTTATCTTCGCGCAATCCCATGAAAACGGGTGCACGCAATTTTCCGTCGCGCGTCCACTCGGCAAATTTGATCTCGGCAACAAACTTCGGGTTGATCCAGCGTATCTTTTTCATCATCGAAGGCGTGATCCCCAGCACCCATTGGCCGTTTTGCTTTGATGGCAGATCAACAAACGGGCAGTCGGCCCGTTCCTCGGCGCGGAATTTCTTGTGGAATGCGGCCAATGACTTCGTTGTAAATCCGGTGCCGACCTTACCGGCAAATACGAGATCGCAATCTTTGTAGTAGCCGACGAGAATTGCGCCGAAATATTTGCGCGCCCCTTGCGGCGGGGTGTATCCGCCAATGACGAATTCCTGTTCGTCGACACATTTGAGTTTGATCCATGCGCCGCTTCTCCGGCCGGGTTCGTAAACGGAGTTGTGTATTTTGCCGATGATTCCTTCCAAGCCGCGGCGTTGCACTTCCTTGAGAAGCTGGTTGGCATCACCACCAATCGCGCCGGAGTATCGAATCCGGGGGTCGCCTGCGCCGGCACACAGTTTCTCCAAAACATTCTTCCGTGCCTCTAACGGTAGCGAAACGAGACTTTTGCCGTCGAGCTGGAGAAGGTCGAACGCATAGAAATAAATGGACGATTTTCGTCCTTCCATCTCGCGCGCTTGCAAAAGCTGGAACGACGAACGGCCTTCCTTGTCAAGCGCGACTACTTCGCCATCAAGCACACATTCGTCTGCGGGTAAATTTTTGACGACGTCGGCGATCTCGGGAAAACGCGTACTCAAGTCGTTTTGGTTTCGCGACAGTAACGAAACTTTTTCGCGGTCTTTGGTCGCAATCAGGCGGATGCCGTCGAATTTGAGCTCATAAATCCAGTTCACGGTCGCTGGCGGTTTCTCCACCAGTTTCGCTTTCATGGGCTCGATGAAACGAGGTTTTCCGGAGGGTAATTTTGCTATCGACGGAATTGTAAAACGACCGGTTTGCGTGCGCCGCTTTGCAATCGGCAGCCGACCCGCCTTCGCCAAGGGTACAACACGCAGGTGTGCCTGCCCTACAGGTTCACCTTTTGCTTTTTTTTTAATCGCCTCGCGGATTCGCGTCTTGAATTGCGATGTCGGACTTTGGTCCTCTGCACGACCTGACTGCCACTCGGCGTCGCGCGCGTCCGCGATTTCTTTCATCGTGCGACCGGTCTTTACCGATTCATCGTCGAGCTTGCTCGAAATTGGTTTTGCGTCGTCGCCGGTCTTTAGGATCAGCCATTGATTCTTTTCGCCGTCGCGGCCGCGGATCCGCACGAGGGTCCATTCGCCTTTCGCTTTTTTGCCATCGAGAAGAAGGTGCAGCTTACCTTCCTGTAGTGATTTCTGTGGTTGCTCGCCATAAACGTAGTAGGTCCCGCGGTCCCAAACCATCACGGTGCCGCCACCATACTGTCCTTCGGGAATCACCCCCTCGAAGGCTTCATATTCAATCGGATGGTCCTCGACTTCGACGGCAAGATGTTTCTCGCCGCGCTTCCAGGGAAGTCCTTTTGGTAGCGCCCAGGATTTCAGCACGCCTTCCATTTGCAGGCGGAAGTCGTAATGCAGCCGGCGCGCAGCATGCTTTTGGATGACGAATCGCGACGCGCCTTTGACTTTTTTTGGAGCCGGCTTGCCTGCCGGCTCGCTGGTCTTTTTGAAGTCGCGTTTGCGTTTGTATTCAGTCAGCGCCATTCCACTCAAAATAAACCACGGATTGCGCGGAAGGGCACGTGGGTTGTAGAGAGGTTCGCCGCGGCGGCGCGCCTTCCGAAATTCGGCGTCTGACAGCAACGCCGTTACAAGAACTACGCTTCGCTCGGCAGCGGCTCGCCGACGAGGTACCTGACGAAGCGACGAATGACGATGTTCTCGCCCAGTTCGGTAATCTTGGAATTCAGCAAGTCGCTAATTGTCACATCGGGATTTTTGATGAAGCCCTGCTCGAGCAGGCAAACAGTACTATAGAATTTCTCGAGTTTGCCCTCGACAATTTTGTCCGCAACATGCGCCGGCTTGCCTTGTACCTGTGCCTTGTAGATTTCGCGTTCCGCTTCGATCAGGTTGCCCGGAGCATCGGCGCGACTGACGTAAAGTGGGTGTGCGGCGGCGATATGCAGCGTGATATCTTTCACGAACTCTCGGAAATTCTCGTTTCTCGCCACGAAATCAGTCTCGCAATTCACCTCTACGAGCACACCAACCTTGCCCTGCAGATGAATGTAGGAGGCGACGATTCCCTCCTTTGTCGCACGCGTGGCCTTTTTCGCGGCGGTGGCGATGCCCTTCGTGCGCAGGATCGTTTCGGCCTTTTCCAGGTCGCCGGTGCTCTCGACGAGAGCACGCTTGCAATCCATAAATCCGGCATTGGTCTTTTCACGGAGTTGCTTGACCAGTTTTGGATCGATTTCAGTTGTTGCGTTCATTAGGTTCTTAGAATCGTTGTAGCGTCAGAGAGTTGAACCGCTGAAGCGGCTAGCGTCAGGCCGATACGCCTGCCATTTCCACCTGTTCGCGGACGCGGGCCTCGCTGCTGGCCGAAACAATCGCATCGACCAGTTTTTGCAAAATCACACGGATCGCACGAATGGCATCATCGTTCCCCGCAATCGGATAATCGATGAGTTCGGGATCGGCGTTGGTATCCACGATGGCGACCACCGGGACTCCGAGGCGGCGGGCCTCTTTGACGGCGTTTTGCTCTCGTAGCGTGTCAATCACCACGAGCACATCGGGCAGTGCTGACATCTCGAGGATCCCCTCGAGGTTGCGCCTGAGTTTTGCAGCCTCACGATTCAGCGCAGCCAATTCTTGTTTTCCCATTTTCTTGTATTCCGGCGACTGCTCGATCTGCTCGATGTATTTCAACCGGCCGATGCTCTTGCGGATCGTAGTAAGATTGGTCAGCGTGCCGCCCAGCCAGCGTTGGTTCACGTAGAATTGACCGCACGCCAATGCGGCTTCTTTTATTGCTTCCTGAGCCTGTTTTTTGCAGCCGACAAACAAAATCCGGCCACCGCGGCGCGCGACCTCCTGGAGGAAGTCGGTTGCCCGCCGGAGCTGCCTCACCGTTTCATCAAGATTGATAATGTAAATCTGATTGCGCTGTTCAAAGATGAACGGCTTCATCTTTGGATTCCAACGCTTCGTCTGGTGTCCAAAATGAACACCAGCTTCCAATAATTCAGGTACTAATTCTGTTGTGTCTGCCATAAGCGAAAATTCCCGAAGGGGGACGCTCCCAGAGCGGGAGTGTGAAGATGCTATATCACGCGCCTGTTCGCAACCTGAAATTCGACCGTCAGACTATGGCAATTTCGCCACCGAGGAGGGCCGTTTTTTCGGCTGAGCCGCTGGCCTTGTCCATTTCCCGAGCCAAATGTGAAGAACCAAAAGTAACCGCAGCGCCAATCCGACGGCTAGATGAATCCAGCTCGTCGACGCACGCAAGCTTTCACCGCCGGCGTAGTAAAGTCCGTATCCAGTGACGGTCAGAATACCGAAGCCGCCAAGGAACAGCGACCCGTTGCCACGATTCCGACGCGCGCGCCAAGCGAAGCGCACGTGACCGGTGAGAAGCATTCCGACAAGCACCAAAATCGCCATCGCAGCAGCGCCGTGGATCCTCATCGCCCACGCCTTTGCACTCATCTCGAAATCACCGGGTGACGAGACCAGATCATTCCAATACGCCCACGCCGCGCCGCTAAAAAAAAAGCAGCGCAAGCACGCCGTAGAGCAAGCGTCTGTGAAAGGGTCTCAATCGGATTAAGTCTGGCGGGACGTGTCTCACGTTGGGTGAAACATCCAGGAGGGGCTGCCGTCTTGCTCGAGCAGCAACGCCTCCGCGGTATACTGCGCCAGTAGAGGCGCGGCTTGTTCGCGCAATGCGAACACAACCTTCGTTAGTGCATCTGCCGTCATGCAGTTCGCTGCGCCCACAGTCACGCTGATCAAGTCGCACGCGGCTCGACCGGAGCGCGCGTCCAATATTGGGCTCAGGCAACGACCCCGTTTTTTTGTGCGAGCAAAATAGACCCCCGAGGTTGCTATCGCGCGTTCGCGAAGTCTCACCGCTCCAGCAGCGCGGTACGGCTGCTTGGGGTGGCGAAGATGCACAAGCTGCGATGCCGATCCGAAAACACGCAGGTCGCCACCGGCATTTACGATCCCTGCCATGACGCGCTTGCGTTTCAAAATTTCAACTGCGCGGTCGACGGCGAAACCCTTCGCGATTCCGCCGACATCAATCAATAGCGGGAAACGAAATCGGACATGGCCGCTGGCTTCAAAAATGATATCGCGCCAGCTGCCCCTGCCAACCTGCGCACTGCACCTTGGCAGATAACTCCATTTCATCAGTTGTTCGGCGATCGTAACGTCGAAAATGCCATCGGTGTTGCGAGAAAATTCCCGCGCCGATTTCAAGACGCGCCATGTCCACGGATGAACGCGCACCCGTTTGTAACACGCATCGCGGTTCATGCGCGAGACATCGCTTTCGGGATCGTGAAAGCTCATCAATCGCTGCACGTGCGCGATCGCCAGAAATGCCGCTTCGGCCGCATGTTCCAATTCGGCAGCGTTAGTTCCAAACGCTTGAATCTCCACGAACGTGCCCAGCAATGGGCGACATCGGCGAATCTCGGTTTGTCCATTCGTCCTCATTTCTGCTCAGCTGCGTTTCAGCGCGATTTCATAGAACGTGAGAAGGCGCTTCACCCCGTCGGTGACGTGGCGGCAACTCAAAGTCGCGCCGCTGATATTTTTGATGTCCCTATCCAGTTTCAATGGCGACTGGTTCGTTTTGCCCACGAATTGGGCGCGCCAGTTTTCATTGCGAATTTCGCCTCCGTAGGTTTCGCGATAATCCATCACCTCAATTTGTTTGACTGAGCCATTGGCATTCAGGCCGACCGCGTAAGTGATAAACTCGTGTTTGCCGACGACTTCATCGACTATGAACCAGCCGCCACCGCTCACCCACCAGACTTTTTGTTCGTCGTGTAATACGCGCACGCCGCTGACCTGCTCGATAGCTTTGCGTTGAGCCGGGGCCAGTTTCACCGGCGCGGCTGTCAACGATTTGCCAGGAAAAATCGCGCGCTGCGCCTGATCGACTGTCAGGTATTGAACTGCAAAGGTGGATGGGGCAACCAGCGCGGAGATGGGCAAGGCGATGAAGGCGAATTCCGATTTCATCGCCTGATTAAAAATTGAATCCTACTCTCAACCGCACGTAATATTTCTCGTGCTCGTCGCCAAAGATGTAGCCGTCGTGCGCGGCGAACTCCTTGTTGTCTTGACTGAACGCCTGCCCGATCGGGAGTTGATGAAGAAATCCGAGGGTGGCCCACCAGCGTTCACCACCATAATGAATTGTCGGTCCGATAAAGTAAGCCGAATGCTCATGTACAGCGGCATCGGCGAATTCGTGATGGTTCCAAAATTCCAAACCCGCTGACCAATTGCTCACGAAGCGGTAAGAGAGTCCGGTGAACCATTCGAACATTCCGTCCCGTTCCCACTCGCCTTCTTCTTCCTTCTCAAATTCGAGTTCGTAGTTGACGTTAAGCGCCCAAACCAGGCGGTCTTCCAGCCAATTCTTCTGCAGCAAGATTTTCCATTCCAACTCCGTTTCCTGGTCGCCGACGGCCGGCTCGAAATAGAGCGCGAGACCAATTGGATCCTTGTAAGGACTCAATAAGCGGTAAATCGCCTCGAACGATACCGATTCAAAATGATAACTGTCGAACGGTGTCGCGGGATTGTGTCCGGCGTGGACGTCTTCGCCGCCCGTTTCGTAAACACCGGGCAGGCGTTTTTTCGGGTGCGCAGGATCTGCCACCGGCACGTCGTCGTTCGCATCGACGTAGTGGTGGTTGAGGTAGAGCGCGATCTGAAAATTATCTGTGAAGCCGTACTCAAGTTCTTCGCGGAAATCGAGCACACTATAGGTGCCATGTTCCTTTTCCCAACGCGACGTCACCCATTGTTCAAATTCCCATCGGCCCTTCGGCAACAAATCGGTTGTGTAAGTCCATGCGAAGATAGCTTCATCGGCACGCGCGATGGAAAAGGAAAACAAAAATATGACGCCAAGAGCTAATCTGCATCTCATAGCTCCGATTTCTAACATCGCGCGAGGAAACCTGCTGCCGGACGATTGCCAATTTTTGATGCCGGATTGCAGCGCAATCCCAGGCGCGTCACAGCAATACGCCGTTAACTGGAAGGTTGCCTATGTTTTTCGGCGTACCTTGCGAGTATCCAACAGAGATCCGAAAGCCGATTGAGATAACGTAAGATCTCTGGATTTAAATCTCTTTCTTCGGCGCCGAAGGCGGCAATCTGACGCTCTGCGCGGCGACATATTGTGCGAGCAAAATCCAATGCCGCAGAAACCGGCGTCCCACCAGGCACGACCCAGTCTTTGGGATACAGCGATTTATCCTTCTCAAGATCGAAAACGACCGAAGTGATCCGATCGACCATCTCTGTTGTAGTGAGATGGAAGCCATCTTTGGCGTAGCGTTCGTGGTCGGATGGCGCCGTAGCCAGTTCTCCCATCACGATGATCAAATCTCGTTGCGCTGCGAGGATTTGATCCGAAAGGAAATTATCGACCGTAACGGACCGGGCCAGACCAAGCGCAGCACTCAACTCATCAACGCATCCATAGGCGTCCACACGCGGCTCGGCTTTTGATAGCCGCCGCCCGTACATCAGCGACGTTTCGCCTTTGTCGCCAGTTTTGGTGACGATGGACACGAAGCCAGACTGTAGGGCGTTTGATTCGCTCGCGCTAGCTCGCTCAGCCGTTCGGGCTTCGTCTATGTCCCGCTACTTCCGCCGGCTCCATTCTGTGAAACGCCAATCTCGTTGAATGGCGTCTGATACAGACGCCCTACAACACAAGTTAACCGATCGCAGGTTGCGGTTCGGCTTCTTCCATCACCGGCGCGCCGACCGGCTCGCCTTTTTCCACCAGCTTGAGCTGGCGATGTTCCGGGAACCCAGTTCCGGCAGGAATTAGGTGACCCATGATCACGTTTTCCTTGAAGCCGCGCAGCCTGTCGATTTTGCCCAGCGTAGCCGCTTCGGTGAGCACACGTGTCGTATCCTGGAACGAAGCCGCAGAAATGAAGCTGTCGGTTTCCAACGAAGCCTTGGTGATGCCTAGCAGCACCGGAACGGCCTCCGCAGGCTTGCCGCCTTTCTCCACGACTTTCTTGTTCTCTTCCTCGAAGTCGAGTTTATCGACCTGATCGCCCCAGAGCAGCGAGGTATCGCCGGGATCGGTAATCTTCACCTTGCGCAACATTTGGCGCACGATGATCTCGATGTGCTTATCGTTGATCTCCACGCCCTGGAGCCGATACACCTCCTGCACTTCGTTCACCAAGTGCTCCTGCAACTCCTGCGGGCCGCACACTTCCAAAATCTCGTGCGGCACAACGGGGCCTTCGGTCAGTTGTTGACCCTTCTTCACGTAATCCCCTTTGAATACGATGATGTGCTTGGTAAGCGAAATGAGATGCTCTTCCTCAGCGCCCGTGTCCGGATCCTTCAGAACCAAACTCCGTTTGCCGCGTACGGTTCCGCCGAACTCGACGATGCCGTCGATTTTCGCAATCTCTGCCGCATCTTTCGGCCGCCGAGCTTCGAACAATTCCGCAACCCGCGGCAGACCGCCCGTGATGTCCTTTGTCTTCGCGACTTTACGTGGGGTTTTCGCCAGCAACGCGCCTGCCCGCACCTTCTGACCTTCCTCAACGATGACGTGAGCGCCAGCGGGAATTGAATAGCTCGCAAGGACATCCTTCTTGTCACCTACAATAACCACTTGCGGATGCAGGTCTTCCTTGTGCTCGATGACCATGGTGCCCATGAGGCCGGTTGCTTCATCGACTTCGCGTTTAATTGTCACTCCGGCAATCATGTCGCGGAATTCGATCTTTCCGCCTTTGTCGGTGAGGATCGGCACGTTGTATGGATCCCACTGCACAAACGTTTCGCCCTTCTTCACAGACGCGCCGTCCTCCCTGGAAATCACTGAGCCGACAACGACGTTGTAGCGCTCCAGTTCGCGGCCCTCTTCGTTATGCACGCTGATCGAGCCGTTTTTGTTCAACACAATCCAACTTCCGTCGAGTGCCTGCACGGTCCGCAAATCATTGAACTGCACCGTGCCGTCGTTCTTCGCCTTAATGATCGGTTGCTTAAATGTCTGACTGGCCGTGCCGCCGATGTGGAACGTCCGCATCGTCAACTGCGTCCCCGGTTCGCCGATGGACTGCGCGGCGATAATACCAACAGCTTCACCGAGCTTCACGAAACCGCCGGTGGCGAGGTTGCGACCGTAGCACATCGCGCACACGCCTCGGCCGCACTCGCATGTGAGCACCGACCGGATTTTGAGTTGCTCGACGCCGATGCGTTGTAACTCGGCTGCGATTTTCTCGTCGACGTATTGGTTTGCCTTTTTCTTTTTGTCCACCGGGTCGCCGATGGTTTCGCAGCTCACACGCCCAATGATGCGCTGGCCAAGATCGACGACTTCCTCGTCGCCTTCGTAAATCGAGCGCACCACGATACCGTTTACGGTGCCGCAATCGTCCGCAACGATGATCACATCCTGTGCCGCATCCACGAGTTTACGGGTGAGATAACCGGAGTCCGCGGTTTTCAGCGCCGTATCGGCAAGACCTTTGCGCGCACCGTGGGTGGAAATGAAGTACTCCAGCACGGTGAGTCCTTCGCGGAAATTTGACGTGATCGGCCGCTCGATGATTTCGCCGCTCGGCTTGGCCATCAAACCGCGCATGCCAGCGAGCTGGCGTACCTGTTGCCGATTGCCGCGCGCGCCTGAATCGACCATCAAAGAGATTGGATTGTACTCCTTGCGGTCCTGATTTTCCTCGATCTCGCGGAACATCACGGCGGAGATTTGATCGCCGGCGTGCGTCCAAATATCGATGATCTTGTTGTACCGCTCACCGTCGGTGATGATACCGCGGCGATATTGCTGGTCCACCTGTTTGACCTGCTTGTATGCATTCTCCAACTCAGATTCTTTCCGTTTTGGAATGATCATGTCCTCGATGCCAATCGAGATACCAGCGCGAGTTGCTTCGTTAAACCCGAGCTCCTTCAGTTTATCCAGCGTCGCAACCGTAACTGCGGGGCCGGCGATTTGATAGCAGCGCCAAATGATGTCGCTGAGTTGTTTCTTGCCCGCTGGTTTGTTGAAGAAACCGAGTTCTTTCGGCCAAATTTGACTGAAAATGACGCGCCCGGCGGTTGTCTCGATAACGTTGACATCGGAATTTCCAAAAATAGTTTGCTGCCCGCGATCGGGGTTCTTGAACAAAATCCGATCATGCGTTTTGATCGTGCCTTCGGCCATCGCGAATTCGACTTCGAATGCCTCCGCAAATAGCGGTAGATGACGTCCATCCTTCTTCGGCAATCGCGGATTTTGCGTTATGTAATAGCAACCCAGGGTTATGTCCTGACTTGGTGTGGTGATCGGTTTGCCGCTCGATGGAGAGAAAATATTGTTCGGAGCGAGCATCAGCATGCGCGCCTCCAACTGCGCCTCGACCGACAGCGGAACGTGCACTGCCATTTGGTCGCCATCGAAGTCGGCGTTGTACGCGGTGCAAACGAGCGGATGAATGCGAATGGCTTCACCCTCGATCAACTGCGGTTCAAACGCCTGAATCGAGAGGCGGTGCAAAGTCGGAGCACGATTCAGGAGTACCGGATGGCCCCTGGTTACTTCGTCAAGAATGTCCCACACTTCGGGCGTTTGGCGTTCAATCATCTTTTTCGCGCTGCGTACCGTGTGGACGTAGCCGAGATCTTTCAGCCGGCGAATGATGAACGGCTCGAAGAGAACCAATGCCATCTTTTTCGGCAGCCCGCACTGATTCAGCTTGAGCTCCGGACCGATGACAATCACCGAGCGGCCCGAGTAATCGACGCGTTTGCCTAACAAGTTCTGACGGAAGCGGCCGCCTTTGCCTTTGAGCATGTCGCTCAGCGATTTGAGCGGACGATTGCCTGCGCCAGTCACGGCGCGACCGTGTCTGCCGTTGTCGAACAAAGCGTCGACGGCTTCCTGCAACATGCGTTTCTCGTTTCGAATGATGACATCCGGCGTCTTGAGCATGAGCAGATTCTTGAGCCGGTTGTTACGATTGATCACGCGACGATAACGCGACGATAAAGATCATTGAGGTCCGAGGTCGCGAAACGTCCACCTTCCAACGGCACCAAAGGACGCAAATCCGGCGGAATCACCGGCAACACCTCAAGGATCATCCACTCGGGTCGCGCACGTGAACTCTGGAAGCCTTGAACAAGCTTGAGACGTTTCGCCAGTTTCTTGCGAATCTGCTTGCTCTTTGTCGCTCCCATCGCTTTCTCCAGCTCTTTGTTGAGCTTGTTGAGGTCGATCTCGGAGAGAAGTTTTTTTATCGCTTCAGCGCCCATTCCGGCGACGAAATCTTCGCCGTATTGTTCCTGGGCCTCACGATATTCGACTTCGTTCAGCAGTTGTGTTTTCTGCAATGGCGTCTTGCCAGGATCGATTACGATGTAGTCTTCGTAGTAAATCACGCGCTCAAGCTGACGCGCGCTCATGTCCAGCACGAGTCCGATGCGCGAAGGCATGCATTTGTAAAACCAGATGTGAGAAACCGGCACAGCCAGCTCTATGTGGCCCATCCGTTCACGGCGGACGCGCGCGAGTGTAACTTCCACACCGCAACGGTCGCAGATCACGCCTTTATGCTTGATGCGCTTGTATTTTCCGCACGAACACTCCCAGTCGCGGGTCGGCCCAAAAATCCGTTCGCAGAAAAGTCCGCCCTTCTCAGGTTTAAACGTGCGGTAATTAATTGTCTCTGGATTCTTGACTTCGCCTTTGCTCCACGAGCGCATGGTGTCGCTCGAGGCGATGCCAATTGCGACTTGATCAAAACCTACTGGGCGTTCTTCGCCCACTAACTCACGCCAGGAATGTTCGTTCATGATTTCTCGAATAAGTTGTGAATGTAAAAATTACGCGACGCTTTCCATAAAGGTGGGCGCCTGACTGCCGACCTTCACGTCGAGACCAAGGCTTTGCATTTCCTTGATCAACACGTTGAAGGATTCGGGCGTTCCAGCTTCGAGCGAGTTGTCGCCCTTAACGATTTGACTCGTAAATGCGCGTCCGGCCCTGAACGTCATCGGACTTAACCGTCAGTAATTCCTGCAACGTATAGGCAGCACCATAGGCCTCGAGTGCCCAGACCTCCATCTCGCCGAAGCGTTGGCCGCCATATTGCGCTTTACCGCCGAGGGGCTGTTGAGTAACAAGCGAATACGGTCCCACCGCCCGCGCATGAATCTTGTCCGCCACAAGGTGGCCGAGCTTCATCATGTAGATGTGGCCAACTACGACTTCCTGATCGAATGGATCGCCGGTGCGACCGTCGAACAGGCGCG
>WNFJ01738567.1_pt3 | contig 26182 bp, 15 predicted proteins | sample 5400461 | NCBI WGS metagenome assembly WNFJ01 (sample SAMN13153349, study PRJNA577476) | soil metagenome | isolation source: 115 cm saprolite on Douglas fir-dominated hillslope | place: USA:California | collected 2013-09-17
GCTGTTGCCGGTCGTCGACACCGAGACCCCCGCCAAGAGCCGCATGCCGTCCGATCCCGTGACGAAAGACGTCGACGGCGGTTGGGACGAGTGACGCTCACACGATGCGGAAAACCGCGCTCCTGCCACAGCGCTGGTGAGCGCTGCACATGCAGTCGAGGCACGGCGAAACGGACGAGACGCCGCAATGCCGCTCGACCCGGTCGCGCAGCGCCTGGCGCGCGCGATGCAACCGTACGTAGAAGTTCGTGCTCGAGATGCCGAGCGCCGCCCGCAACGGTCACGGGGTCCTCCCCGCCGAAGTCCACGAGACGGAGCAATGAGCTTCCAGCCGAAACGCGTGTCCAAAGGCCGACGGGCGCGCAAACGCCTGGGAGCTTCGAAGGAAGGTAAAGACTTCTTAGTGGTTTCTCACTCAAGACTGGAATCGCCCACCAATTGGCATCCGTGGTCGTAAGGCTCTCCGGAGCCACGTGGAGAGCCCGTGAGGTTCGGCGAGCCGGCACGTTTCGCCGCCGGTGCTACGTTTCGAGCGTGACCCACCGGGACCTCCGAGGCGTCGACCAGCGCTGCGACGTCACCAATCGCCAGCCTCCGCCGGGCGGTCCCTGGGCTGCGCGAGCCGGGGGAAACGTGATCACTACCGACCAAAGCCTAACTCCCGAAGAAGAGGTGGAAGCAAGATGGAGATGGCTGCTCGACAATTGGCGTTACCCCATTCCCGAGTTCGAGGAGGCGACCGCGGACCTGATCCGCAGCGCGTTTCAGCGCCCTGCTTTGCGTCGTTTGGCTCCATTCACTAGCCATTATCGACTCGGATTCAGCGTCACGACGCACTATCCGTGGGACCTGCTGCTGTACGTTTATCCGATGGAAAACCTCGACGGCGTTTACCAGGCAGTGACGAGCAGTGGACGTCTGCTGTTGCGAGGCGACATGGCGATCGTGCTTGATGCCGCGGTTGCCTCCCTGCCGGATCCACCGCCCCGGGTCACGCATGACATGCAATCATCTCCGAAATCACCACGGCTGGAGCGCAGGGTTTGCACGGATTGCGGCGTGGCCGCCAAGGCGGATGCCCCCTTTCTGCACGATGTGTGGGTCGCCAATGAGCGCCCGATAGGTTACCGCGCGCTGCACCGCGTCTTCGGCATCGGCCTCCGTCTCGACGCGACTGCGCGCCATTCGCAGGAAGCGCGTGCCCTCACCTCCGAGGGCATCAATGAGAGCGTGCTCGTGCTCGTGCTCGTAGGCGCTACACGTACTCGTCCTTTCGCTAATCAAAGATCGAACGTTCGGAAAGCCGCTCTAAGAATGCGTCCAGCTCGACGGGTACCACGTGTCCAGTCCGCCGCCCCCTTGTGGCAGACAGATGGGATATTCCAGGTCGACTTTGGTTCGGTCCGAAGCTCGAAGGTAGAATATGCCGAAACAGGTCTCGCTCCCGGTCGCGTCCCAGAAGATTGAATGTAGCTCGTACCACCCCGGCGTTCCGCACTTCGCGCTGCAGTCGACGAGGTTGAACGGGTAGACCTTCCACGAGCGCCCGCCGGACGTCATCAACCCAGGCGCTAATCCCTCGTACGACAACGTTGGGCCAGTCAGCGCAAAGCCCTGCACGGGAGAAGCCATCGCCAGCGTTGACGCGGGGACGCTCAATTGTGTGCTAACCAAGTGCATCGTCGCCGAACACGTTCCGGTGGCTTCGTACCTCGCCAGCGGAGCCCCAAGCGTATCTTCGTATTCGATTCCTGTGAGCTTCATCGCTCCTGCCGGTGACGAGGGCACCGTGTTGCAATAGAACCATATGACCGCCCAGCGATCGGCGAGCACCGCGATCGCCTGGTACAGTGTGAGTGAGAAGTTTTTCCAGGGGATCTGCTCGTACACGACGATGGGATACGCCATGCCGTCGATTTGCAGCGTGCCGGAATTGTGCGTCACCGAAATGGCCATGGTTGTGCCGGTCATCTCCCCTTGAATGGCGACGTCGAAGTCGAGGGTTAGCGACCGAGTACCTGCCGCTGTCGCGCGCAGCACGGTCGCAGCCGCATCGTCGAGTTTTCCCCCAAACCCATCCCTTGGCGGGCCCGCTTCCGCCTCGATCTTTTGCTCGTCGTTGCCCTCTGAGGCTGAATCAGCGCTGACGCCTGCGCTGCCAAGACCGTCTGCGGTGACATCGGCCCCCGCCGAGTCCGCTGGGGACTCGCCGCTCTCCGGGGCAACGTCGGTTCCGCCGCCGTCCGTTGCGGTTTCCGCGTCGTCCGCCGTGTCGCCAGCACCGTCCGCCGCGTGTGTATCCATGCCGGCGTTGACGCGCGAACCCGAGCTGCAAGCGACAGGCAGCACCAGAATGACGGAGAGGAACGAGGCTAGGGTGACTCTACGTGCGGACATGATTGCTTAACCCCGCGCGCGCGTCGCCTGCTGATACACACGAGTAATCTCCGCCTCGTCGAGAAATCCGATGATGCGACCTTCGCCTTCCACGACGACGATTTCGCGAAGGCCGTGTTCGAGAATCACCTCGAGCGCCCGCTGCAGATCGTCGGAATCGCTGACGCTCACCGGCGGAACCATTAGATCATGCGCGATGGCAAACTCGCGCAAGTCCGGGTTGGCCGCCACGGTTCGAAGGATGTCGCTGAGAACGATTCCGACGAGCTTGCCCTGCTCGTCGAGGACCGGGAAAACGTCCTGCCAGGCGGTAGCCGCCGCCTTCTGAATGACTTCGCTTGCGGGCGTGCGCGTCGTCAAAGTCGAGTAGGGGCGATCGCGAACGACTACGTCGGAGACGCGCATGCCTCTCAGAACATCGAAGATGAGATCTTCGCGATGGGCAGGAGAATCGCGCTTCGTGCCAACCTGCGCCTGATACAGACTGCGACGGCGGAGCGCAACGAAGGCGATCCCTTCGGCGAGCATCAACGGCACGAGCAGGTCGTAGCTGCCCGTCAGCTCGCAGGTCATGACCAGCGATGCGATCGGAACGTGCGCGAGCCCGCCGTAGAACGTTCCCATTCCAACGAGTGCGAAGGCACCCGGGTCGATGCGCGGGTCGTGAAAGAGTAGCTGCGCAGCGCGTCCGAAAGCGCCGCCGAAGATTCCCCCGATGACCAACGAGGGGCCGAAGTCTCCGGCGCTCCCGCCGGATCCGACCGTTAGGCACGTAGCCACGATTTTCACCGCGCCGAGCAACGCCAGAAGTTCGACCCCCCGCCAACCGCCCGGAAACCAGTCCGCCCCGCTTATGGCGAGTTGCGCCGCCCCGTAGCCGCCCCCCAACAGGCCAAGGCCCTGGCCCGAGTGGCCAACGTGCGGGCCGATGAGCAAGAGAATGGGCGTTGCGAACATGCCGAGAGCGAGACCACCGAGGCCCGCCTTTGACCATTCGGGAACGGGCAAGCGCCGGGTGACGGCCTGGACCGAGCGCATCGTAGAGAGGAACGAGCTGGCGACGACCGAGATGACGACCGCGAGCAGTCCGTACAAAGGGAGATGCCCCGGGACGAATGGGTAACTGGGGGCGTGCGAAAAGAGCGTTCGCTCTCCGAAAAACGCAATGAAGACGGAATAGCTGACCACACTTGCAAGAACGCCGGGTACGAGCGCGTCAGCCTCGAAGTCGTCGCGATGCAGGACTTCGACAGCCAGGAGAGCCGCGCCAAGCGGCGTCCGAAAGACGGCGGCCATGCCGGCGGCGGTTCCGGCGACGAGCAGAATGCGTCGCTCGCGATCGGTCGTTCGCAGGACCTGCCCGACAAGCGAGCCGAGCGCGCCTCCCATCTGCATCGTGGGTCCCTCGCGGCCCCCCGAACCACCCGTGCCGAGCGTTAGCACCGACACGATGGCTTTTACGAAAGCCACACGCTTGCGCACCATCCCCCGCTTCTGATGAAACGCCTCGATGATCGCGTCGCTTCCGCCCCCCCGCGTTTCGGGGGCGAGCCACGTCGAAATCACGCCCGAGAGGAGCGCGCCTGCCGCCGGGACAACAAGAAGAAGCCACGGGCGAAACGGAGAAGGGCTTTTCATCTCGCCGAGAATCTCCTCGCCTCCCGCGCGGAGCGGCACATATCCCGTCCATGACTCGAGCACCACGCGCTGCAAGGCTTCGACGCCGGCAAAGAAGAGGGAGCCGAGCAGGCCGGCGGCCGCGCCAACGAGCGCCGCCTGAAGGAGCATCCGCCCCAGAATCTGAAATTCAATGGGGCTGCCGGCGGTCTGCAGCAAGCGTCCGAGCGTCCTCCGTTTTCTGAGCGTCGGCTGGAGGCTGGACGGTCGACTCTGCTCCATGTAGCCCAAGCATCCAGGCTAGCGCGCGGTGCGACTTTCGTCCGTCGCGATGCGCATGACAGAGAGCCCGGAGTTCGGCTGTCCGTCCACCTGTCCGGCGCGCAGTACTACGGTTCCGGCGCTTTCGTGACCCAAGAGCTTTCGATGCCAGGTCGCCACATAGGCGACTCCGCGCGCGCGGGCATCCGCGGCGACGAGCTCCCACGTATGAGGGTCGTCCACCCAGTGCCGGTCAAATCGACGGCGATCGAGACCGCTCAGGATCTCGACCGTCGCTTCGTCGCAAAAGAGAGTCGATGCCTGCGGAAGGGAGCGAAGGTATGCGGCGATGGCTTGCCGCTCTGGCCAGCCGCGCCTTATCGACGCTCGCCAGAACCCCATCCAAACGAAGAGCATGAAGCCAAGTCCGGCCAGAGACGCCGCGCCGAGCACTGCGCCGAGGGCGCGCGCGGCCACAATGGCCCTGGCCGCTGTCACGACGCGACGTCCAAGCGTCGCGGCGCCGTCGACGAGGGTGGCCAGCCCTTGGGCGGCAGCGATGGCATAGAGGGGCACGACCGCGACGAAGTGGCGATCGAGGCCCAAAGTACTGCGCCTGGCCCAAGCCAGCGAGACAAATCCAAGGCAAGCGACCAGAACCAGCGCGAAGCGATTGCCTTGCTCGCGCACGGTCCGCGCGATGCCGAAAGGCACGAGTGCCAGTGCCGGACCCATGACACGCAGCGGCAACGAGAGCGGGTAATAGAGGAGATCGGATAGCAAGCCGGCGACGGGACCTCCGAGCTTGCCAGTTCTCGGAATCGCGCTCACCGCAAACTCTTGCGTTTGCCGTAGAAAGCCGAACCACTGTCCGTCCACGGGTCGTCGCAGCGCTGCCCAAACCAGAATGAGTGCCGCGGGTAGCAGAGCCACCAACCATGTGCGCGGTCGCCCGTCGGCCGCCCCAGCGATGGCCCCGCTCGGCTTCTGCCCCCCTCTCGCATGCGACCATTGCTCCCCGATGGCAATGGCCACGACAGCCGCCAAAGCCGCCCACGCCTCATAGCGAAGCAGGACGGCCGCCCCGAGGAGGACAGCGGCGGCCACGACGCGACGAAGCTGAAATGCTGCCGCGACTCCAAAGACAAGAAGCGCGAAGAGCGGCTCGGGCTGCGCAGTTGTCCCGATCTGCATCGATATCGGGCAGGCGGCAGCAAAAAGGGCGGCCAATAGGGCGGTGACCTGCGGCGGGGCCGCCCCAGGCTTGTTGTTTGGGGCCGCCCCAGGCTTGTTGTTTGGGGCCCCGACCCCAAACAGGCGGGTCGAGTGGAGGACGTAGGCGTAGACGGCTACGGGCAACGCGGCTGCCAAGATGACGTTGCCCCAACGAACGACGTCCATCGTTCCGCCGACAGCCACGAGCGGCACTTGGAGATAGTGAAATAAGGGAAGCCATACCCAGTGCACGGCCAGATCGAACGGGTCCGAAAGAATCGCTCGAGCGATCATGTGGTGCGCGTACGCGTCCGTGTCGATGTCGGGGCCCGCGACCACACAGGCAGCGCGCCACACGGCAAGCGCAGCGAGTGCGATTGCGAGAACGATGGACGGCGCGCGCTGCCGCATGTGGCGCGGCTATACCACGCTCCGCTCGCGGCCACGTACCAGCGCGACCGCGGACGCCAGGAGCGCGACGAGAGTGCAGCCCGCGAGCGCTGCATGAAGCCCTCGCAAGAACGCGTCGACGACCGGCGCGCCCACAAGTACGTGCTCGCCGTGCCCCAGAGCGCGTGCGGCATCGGCCCCGCCGAATGCCGCAAAGAGGGCCCCCGCCAGGGCCACGCTCAGGCCTTGTCCCATGACACGCGCCGTTGCTAGCACGCCCGCGGCCACGCCCTGACGATCCCTGGGCGCGGAACCCATAAGGGCGCTGTTATTCGGCGCGCGAAAGACAGCTTGACCGATTCCGATGACGACTAGACCTGCGATCAATTTGCCGACTCCCGTCTTTTCGTCGATTGCCGAAATCGACGCCAGGCCCATCGCCGAGACGAGCATCCCGCTTGCTGCAAGTTTCTGCGACCCGATCCGATCCGCAAGGGCGCCGCTTGCCGGCGAAACGATCGCCGAGGTGAGCGGCAATGGTGTGAGAAGCAGCCCCGCGCGGTCCGCCGGCCAGCCGCGCAGGTCCTCAAGATAAAACGCCATGAGAAACGCCACGGCAAACGTGGATACGAACGACAGGAGGAGACTCGCGCTTGCGGACGAAAATACGCGGTTCTTAAAGAGTCCGGGGTCGATCACGGGCTGGCTGACACGGCGGAGGTGTATCCCAAGACCGACAAGTGCGAGAAGCGCTATGGCCGTCCCTGCGAGTAGCGGTATGGATGACCATCCCAGTTCCGACCCGAAGGACAAGGCGGCGGCGAGTCCGCCCAGCCCAAACGCGACGAGCACCGCGCCCAGCCAATCGACACGACCAGCAGAACCCGGTCGATCGCGTGGCAGGAGCGTAGCGGTGGCAAGAACGCCGAGGATGCCCAGCGGTACGTTCACATAGAAGATCCATCTCCAGCCAAAGTGCTGCACAACGACGCCACCCAGCGTCGGTCCAATGCTGATGCCGACGCCGACGACCAACGCATTGAGCCCGAGCGCTCGCCCGCGCTGGTTGGGCGGGAAAGCTCCGACGATCATCGCGGGGCTCACGGCCATGAGCAGAGCGCCGCCCAATCCTTGGAGGGCTCGGCAGCCGACGAGGGCCTCGATCGACCAAGCAGCGCCGCATAGAGCAGAACCGGCCGTGAACACGGCCAAGCCCCACCCCCACGTCGCTCGGCGACCGACGATGTCCGAGATACGTCCGGCCGTGAGTAGCAGGGCCGAAATGACGACGAGATAGCCAATGACGACCCACTCGACGAGCCCGCCGAGCGGCGCGCCAAAGTTTCGCGCGATGACCGGCAGAGACACGTTGACGATCGACGAGTCGATCGTCGCCATGAGGACGCCGAGCGCCACGATCGAGAACAGGGTCCACTTGTTGGGCAACGAGCACCGCGCCCTACTGCGAGCAGTACCGAACGACGTCGTCTTTCGCCGTACGCGCCGCCTTCAGCTGCGCTTTGATGACCTCGTGCGTCCCGTCGGGCCGCGAAGGGCTGTCCTTGAGCGCGAGCGTGTTTGAAAGCACCGTCAGCGTGGCCTTGCTGCTCCGCGCGAACTCGCGAAGCGGTTGATCTTCGAATTGGATGCCCTCAATCGTTTCACGCGTTCGATCGACGACTTCGACAGTGGGTGCACCTTGGTCGAGCGGCCGCATCGCGGAAAGGAATTCTTCACACTCTTTCTTGCGTACGTTGTTGCAGGACGCAAGGCTTCCGAGAACTCCCCATGCGAAAGCCGCCCTCAGTTGTGATTTCATGCGCCACCTCCTAATTGGCCGCCGGGGGCCGCGTGCGGTAAACGACTTCTCGTATCGTGGCCATCGTACCGCATACCGACGTCGGACCGCATGCGCAGACGAAGCCGCGCGTCTCACGCGCCCTGGACCTTCCGGGGCCATTCGCACCGCTGCCGGCTCGATTTGAAGATTGGCTCGGACTGGGTTCGAGACGGGCAACGCTTTTCTATTGGGGCGGCGTGGCGCTCGTCGTCGGATCGCTCTTTGTGACACGGCTCTTGCCCTGCGTCGATTACCCGCAACACTTGGCCCTCAGCGACGTCGCCCGCCGCTTGCTAGACCCGCTGGCACCGGAGCGCGCCGAATACGAAACGAACTTCTTTACGTACAACGGGCTCTTTCACCTGCTGGCGGCTTGGCTGTCGGGCGCTCTTCCCATCGAGTGGGCAGGGCGGCTCATCGTAGCCGCATCGCTCGTCGCTCTGGCAGGGGCGGTCGTCGCTCTTGTGCGCATCTTGCGGCGGCCACCGGCGCACGCCGCTCTCTTCACGCCCATTCTCTTTTCTTTTGCCTTGGGCTGGGGGTTCGTCAACTATGTCCTTGCAACCGCAATCGCCGCGTGGACGCTCGTTCTCGTCGCGCGCGCCTCCGTGCGGCCAACCGTCTCCGTCATGGCAGCGATTGCCGTGCTCGGGCTGGCATGCGCATTCGCCCATGTGCTTGCGATGCTCATTCTCTGCGCGGTGGCTTCGGCGCTCGCACTCGAATTGGGCTGGCGCACAGCCCGTAGCGACGTGCCACCGTGGTCTCGAGCGCTGCGCGCGCTCCTTCGCGCCGCAACCGCTGCGCTGCCGCTCATCATAGGGTGCATCTACTGCGTCGAGGTCTACCGGCGCCAGTACCCGTGGGATCCGGGCATGTATCGGGACCCAACCATTGAGGGGTCCGCGCCCCCTCTTTGGCAGAAGGTCGTTTTCTTCAGCGCCTTTGCAACCGACCTCTTCGGCGATGCAACCGACCAGGTCATTCTCTGGGTAACTCTCGGCGTGATGGGATGGTCGGCGCGCGCGGCTTGGAAGGAGGTGCGCTCGGGTGCCCGGACCGAGGAGAAGCCGCCGCCCATCGTCACGCCGTTTGCGGTGTTGACGCTCGCCTACTTTGCGACGCCAATGGTGCTTCTCGGCACCCACCTCATTTTTCCGCGGCTAGCTCAGTGGGCCGTCCTCGGTGCAGTGCTCGCCATGCCTCGCTTTCCGCTTGCAGTGCAGGCGCGCGCTCAAGACTACATCCTGCGCCTGAGTCTTGTGGCGGGAGCGAACGTGATGGCTCACTGCCTTCTCTTCAATTGGGAGACGCGCGATGCGTCGGCAATGATTGACGACTTGCCCGCCGGGCGCTCGGCCACGGCCGTCATCTGGGATCCTGACACTCTCGCATTCCGCAACGGTACGCTCACGCACCTGGCCGCGTACTACGCGGCGCGCAAACACGGGCAGTGGGCGTTTGCCTTCGCCCGGTACTTGAGCGTCCCCGTTCGCTTCAAGGCCAACTCGCAGCCGGCATGGCCCTCGCGCGGCTGGGAGTTCAGCGCCGAAGACTACGACCCCCGCTGCAAGTATGCGCGCGCGTTTCCACTCGTTCTGGTGCGTGCGCCCGTGGAGCTATCGCGCGAAGCCAGTGGCGAACCCACCATCCGTCGGCTCGTCTTCAAGCAAGATGCGACCTCGGTGCGCCTCCTCTCGCACCACGGTCGTTTTTGGGCGTTCGAGACCAGCGCGCTACAGGCAGACGGGACCCTTTAGCCACTCTCGCCTGTCCTGACAGCGCTTTTCATGGTAAGCGCGCGCGAGCCATGCACATTTTTGTCGCCGGGGGCGCGGGCTACATCGGGTCCGTACTCGTACCTACGCTGCTCGAACAAGGTCATCGCGTTACGGTGATCGACCGACTCTATTTCGGTGACACTCTTGCCCGACCGCAAGCCCGCTTCGTGGACCAATTGCGCGTCGTGCGCAGCGACGTGCGCAGTTTCGATCGTTCGCTGCTCGATGGCGTCGATGCGGTGGTCGACGTGTCGGGCATATCGAACGATCCCTCTTGCGAGCTCGAGCCGGCGCTTACGCGGGGAGTCAACGTAGATGGCGCCAAGCGCCTCGCAGTAGCCGCCCGCGAGCAAGGGGTTCGCCGTTATGTCTTCTCCTCGTCGTGCTCGGTCTACGGGCACGGCGAAGGGATGGGCCTGACCGAAACGAGCCCGCGTTGTCCCGTATCCCTTTACGCGCGCACGAAAGTCGAGGTGGAGGATTCCCTGCTCGAACTGGGTCGGGCGTCGCGCGGGCAGTTCGAGGTGACATGTTTGCGGCTGGCAACCGTATTCGGCCTCAGTCCACGCATGCGGTTCGACGTGGCAGTGAACGTGATGACGAAGAACGCTTATGTCCACCGAAGAATTACCGTCGACGGGGGAGGCCGCCAATGGCGCCCCTTCGTCCATGTCCGCGACGTCGCTCGCGCCTTCGAGCTGGCATTGACCGCTGGCAAGTCTCACGGAGAGCCTGAGGTCTTTAACGTCGGGTCGGACGCGAACAACGTTCAGGCCCTGAACCTCGCGTTTCGTGTGCGCGACGTCGTGCCGGGCACGGAGGTCGTGCACGCGCCGACCGACCCGGACCTGCGCGACTACAACGTTTCGTTCGACAAGATTCAGCGCGTTCTCGCTTTTCGAGCCGAGCGAACGATCGACGACGGCATTCGAGAAGTGCTCGCTGCGCTTCGCGACGGCACGATTGATCCAGACGATCGCCGTTCGTACACGTTGCGGCAATACGTCTTCTTGCGCGATGCTGAACGGGCCCTCTCCGAACTCGCCATCGATGGCAGGCTCTTGTCGGCCGGATCATGAGGGAGCGGGTCGAATTCTACCGCCACCAGCTCGGTGAAGAAGAGGCGGCCTCGTGGCGCCGCGCCCTCGACAACTTGTTTCTGACACTCGGGCCACAAGTGGCCGCCTTTGAGGAGGAGCTCGGACAGTACCTTGTCCGCGATCGCAAAGGAGAGAGTCCCCCCTTCGTAGTCGGCACGAACGCATGCTCCACGGGACTATTGCTTGCCCTCCGCGCGCTCGACGTTCGTCCCGGCGATGAAGTGCTGACTACACCGATGACGTTTGTGGCGACGACGAGCGCGATATTGCACTTGGGAGCCAAGCCAAAGCTCGTCGACGTAGAACCCGCAACGGGGCTCATCGATCCCGCAGCCGTCGCCCAGGGCGTCGGACCGCGCACGGTCGGGATTCTGCCGGTGCACCTCTACGGACGGCTCGCCGACATGAAAGCGCTGCGAGCCATCGCGGATCGACACGGACTTTTCGTCCTCGAAGACTCGGCGCACGGCATCGAGATCGAGCGCGATGGAGTCCGTCCCGGAGACCTGTCGGAGGCTGCGGTATTCTCATTTTACGCGACGAAGAACGTCACTTGTGGCGACGGAGGGGCCGTGGTGACGCGCGACGCGCGGATCGCCGAGCGGCTGCGCCGCCTGCGAAACCATGGAGTCTCCAAGGCGGCAATGCAGCGCCACGGAGCGAACTACCAACATTGGGATATGGTCGAGCTCGGATACAAGGCCAACCTTACAGACCTGGATGCGGCGGTGCTTCGCCCCCAACTTGCGCATGTCGACTCCAAACGCGCACGCCGCGAAAAGCTCGCACAACGCTACCAGTCGCTCCTGTGCGAGCGAATACCGGACTTCTCTACCTCGCCGCCGCCGGGTCAGAGAGTCCCGTGGCTCACCGAGGGTGACGGTCGCAGCAGCCATCATCTCTTCACGATGCACACCTGGCCCGGCGAGCGCGATGCGATGCTGGCAAAGCTAGGCTCTTCCGGCATCGGGACAGCGGTCAACTACCGCGCAATCCACCTGCTTTCTTACCTCTCCGAAACGCTCGGCGTTCCCCGCGGCTCGCTGCCGATCGCCGAAGAAATGGGCGACCGTACGATAAGCCTGCCAATGTTCCCGACGCTGACCGAAGAAGAGCAAGATCGCGTAGTCGACGCCGTCGCAAGCGCGTGGCGTGATCCGGCCGCGTTGCGAAAGCGCTCGTGAGTTCCTAAAACAACCCAATCGCGAAGTGAAAAGCGCCGAAGTCTTCGTACGGTAGGCGTGTCACGTTGATGCCGTAGTCGAAGACGAGCGGGCCTACCGGTGTACCGACGCGAACACCGGCGCCAACGTCGGCTCGCATTGCGAGGCGATGATTCAGGATGTACGCGGGGTCGTTCCAGAGGTTGCCAAAGTCGCCGAAGATAGCGCCCTCGATGGGCAGATGAACCGGAAAGCGAAGCTCGAGGCGGGGATTGACCATGAGATTGCCGCCGCGCAAGGGAATCTGGGAAGCGTTGAAGTTCGCTACCGAGGCGATTTCGTCAACGTACTCCTGCGGAATAAACGTGTCCTGCAGCCATCCACGCATCGAGTCGAAGCCTCCCATGAAGAATAGGCGATCAGGGTACGTGCAGTACGCATTCGGTGGCGTATTGCTCGTGTCGAAGGGGAGCTTGCACTTCGCCACATTGGAAATTTCGCCAAGCCTCAGCTCGGCCGCCAACGTGATGGCGTTCGTAATGGGGATATAGCCCGCCAGCGTTTGCGTCAGGCGCAGAAAGTGACCCTCGTATTGTTGTCGGGTATCCGCCGTATAATTTTGTACGGGGTAGGAGTTCACTTGCTCGATTCCCGCGGAAACATAAGTTCCACGGTGGGCATTGAATGCGTTGTCGCGCCTGTCCCACGTAAACACGATTCGCCCGGCGACGACGTCGCTGTCCCCGTCAGGAACGCGCAAGAGGCGCGCAAGGTCCGCGTTGCCGGGATGGTCCATGAGGAACGTCGCGATGTCCTTTGCTTGAAACAAATGAACGTCGTTGTGCTCGTAGTCGGGGCCCCCTCGGAGCTGTACCTCCCGCAGTGGGCGCCAAACAAGCGTGCCCAGCACGGATGCCTTGAACAGCGTAAAGTCGCGCTCCAGATCACGGACATAAACCCCGTCAACCTGCGCACGCACGGTCGGACCGAGTCCCATCTCCGGCCATGACATGGTCACCGTATTGCGGGTGGCGATGCGGTCGGCTGTGCTCAGTGACCGGTAATTGTGTGCCACTTGGCTATCGAGAATCAGAAAGTCGGGCAGATACGAGGCTTGGAGATGAACCGTGATTGCCCAAGCGTCCCCCAGTAGATTGCGGTGTCCGTATTCGAGCACCCCGCGCACCCCCTCGCCGGTCGAGAAGCCGGGCCTGACTTCGATGTACTGCGGCTCTCTCTCGACCACTTCGATGAGGACGTCCTTGCGCGGCTGGGGCACGTAGGGATCGCTGAGCGATACGGTCACGCTGGAGAAGACGCCCAGAGTCGCGATGCGCTCTTGCGTTTTGCGGACGTCGCTCGTCCGATACGGCTGCTCCACTTCGAGTGCGATGCGCCTGCGCCCGACCCCTTCCTGCGTGCTGTCCAGACCGTGGATGATGATGTCTCGAACGACGACTTGGTCGCCCTCGGTCACGTCGAACCGCACGCGCGCGCGCGTGTTGTCTAGCGACGGCTCAAGGGCATACTTGACGTCGACGTAGTAATAACCGAGCTCCTTGTACCACTCCACGATGCGGCGCCGAGCCTCCTCGAGCTTTGTGGTGCTTGCCGCGTCGCCGAGAGGAATCTGCGCCGCGTCCGCCACGGCACGCTCTGCGGCGCTGCGCACGCCCGTAAAGACCGCGTCCCAGATTTGTGTGCGCGGCCCGAGCCTCACCGGAAGGACGATCTGAACCGCGGGTGCGCACTCGATCCCCTTGACCGGATCGGGATGACACGACCAGCGCGAGTCGAGCGGCTGTGCAGGCGTTGGCAATCCCGACGGGTCGTACGTACACACGTTGGCCAATTCATACGGAAGCGGCATCGAGACGCACCGGTTCGGAGGCGAACGGGGATCGCAACGCGCGCGCACCACTTGCACGGGCCCGACCCGCGCATGCAAGAAGCCCTCGTTTCGGTAAAGCTCCTGTAGGTGCTCGGCCGCACGGTCGTATGTGTCGGCCACGTAAGTCGTGTGCGGGTGCAAGTCGAGAGGAACAACCCGCGCGCCGGTTGCGACTTGGCCCGCGCCCGACCCAATCGTGGCGCTGACCCCACGGGGGTCCGGGTCAACGAACAAGTCCGCACCAGGGAGATCTTCGTCAAGATAGCTGTCGATTTCCGTCCCGATGTCGGCCGGCGAGCGAGGGCCGCCGCCACTCAAGTTCTTGACCGCATCGAGCTTGAGGCACGGGTAGCTCCGGCTGCCAACCCGAACGCGCGCGTGCTCCAGGATCTGGAAGACGACCAGCTCTGCCGGCCCGCTTTCCTGGCCACGCGTTTCGGTGCGTACCTGGATGTCGAGAAAACCTCGCTTCTCGTAGAAGACCCGCAGTTTATCGGCCAAATGCGCGGGCGAGCGGTCCGCGTCGTTCTCCAAGGCCAGTACCGCCCTGAGGATGTCCGCATCGAAGTGTGCGTTTCCTTCGAAGCGCGCCACAAGCTTGGGCCCAGCGTCGATTCGCACGCGCAAGACGATTCGCCAGTCGTTTTGGGGAGTGCCCACCCAAACTAGATCGTGCGAGACATGCGCCCGGTAGTAGCCCTTTGCGCGAAGGAGCTGCTCGAGGGCTCCATCCGCCAAGTCGAGGGCCGTTTCGTCCGCCCGGTTCTTTGGCGCGACCGCGTAAGCTTGTGCCACAGCCAGCACCGGCTCGGGATCCGCGTCGAAGACGTAGAAGCGTCGATCGTTAATGACGCGCGCCGGCCCGGCCGTGACGTCGACGAAGAGAAGAGTTCTCATCGGGTCGTCCATTTCGCGCATCGAAATCTCCGCCTTGGCCGACGGATACCCGTGCAAGGCGAAGAAACGTTCGAGGCGGCGTTTGGTGAAGTCGAGGTCAGCACCGACGATTTCGCCCCCTTCCACGAGGTCAGCCTCACGAAGCAACTCGTCGCGATCGAGACGCGCGCCATGCAGGTCGACTCGAAGTCGACCCACGAGCTTGCGGGGGACAACGCGCGCGACGAGAAGCACCCCAGTCGGCCCGTTTGGGGCCGGGGCCCCAAACGACAAACCTGGGGCGGCCCCAAACGACAAACCTGGGGCGGCCCCAAACGACAAACCTGGGGCGGCCCCAAACGACAAACCTGGGGCGGTCGGGACGGCCTCCAACTGCACGGCCACTCGACCGCGGGCAAAAAGGCCCGACGCGAGCAGCTCCTCGAGCATGCGTCTTGCGCCGCTCGCGGTGAAGGCGTCGCCGGGCTTGACGCTCCCGACGGGCGGGACCTTCACATCGTTCCAAATATTGCCCTCGAGCACGACACTGATACGTCCGATGGTCATCCCGTCAAACGCTGACAAATCGGGCGGCGCATCGATCGTGGGCACCTGAGGAGCCTGCGCGAGCGACGGAGTGGGCGGGATGGGAAGAACCGTCACCGCATTCTGTGCCCGTGAAGTGCAAGGCATCGCACCGACCAATGCAGCAAAGAGCAGAGCTCGGAGGCGCAAGTGACGCAAGTGACCCGTCGTTCGGCTGGGGGGCACCAACCTACTCGAACTCGAGCCTCCAGCGAAGATCAACTCCAACATTGCCGAGCGTCGAGGACGAGACGTCGTTTATATTGTCGTAGGATCCCTGCACGCTAAGCTTGTTGTTCAGCCTCCATTCGATGTTCGAGCGCAGCTCGCGATCCTCGCTGATGCCGGCCGTTACGCTTGCGCGCAGGTCGCTCGTCAGACGCTTCCCAACCGTGAGTTGAGCCTCGGGCTTGCCCGTATGGGTCGAGTAGGCGCTCCCGAAGCGGAAGTCGTCGATTATGGGAAGGGCTTGCTTGACCGCTCGATCCGCACCGCTCGCAGCTCCGAGCACATTGAGCGCGACGCTCTCGCCGATACCGCCAGCTTGAAGTTGGTCGAGCTCGGCGCGCGTCATCCCGACCATGAGGAGAAGAACGATGTCTTCCTGAGACAGCGCGGGTTCGCTCGTCATGTCCACGCGAAGGTTGTCCGCGTCCCCATACGCGTGCAGCGTGATTCGCCAGAGAGAGCCACCACGGGTCGACCCCGTCGACGCCGCGGTGGGACCGAGGTTCGCTCCCGCCCCGGCCCCAGCCCCGCCCGCGGCTCCCGCGCTCGTGTCGCTGTAGCGGCGGTCTTCGGTCGTCGAACCGGATGAGGCCCTGTTGTACTTCGAATTCGTTGGCCTGAAAGTGGAAGCGCCCGCCGGGCGCTGTCCGAAGGGAGCCGCGTAGGCCCATTCGCTGGTTGGTTCCCGTCGCTTCGAGCCCGCCGGGGTCGATCGCAAGCTGCGCCTCGACAAGGTTGTTCTTGATCGAAAGAGGGGCGTTCGAGCTGACGCGCACATCGAACACGACGAAATCGAGCGCGGGATCGTAGGCGCTGACGTCCGTGCGTTTCGCGCGAGGGGAGGCCAGGTCCAGATTGAATGTGATGGGTCGCGTGTAGGTGAGCGCGTCGATCGCGACATCTCCCGTCACCCTGGGCAAGGCGGAACCAGCGGTTGCCTGCGTGCTTCGATCGTAGATGACATCCAGATCGGCATCGAACGTGGCAGAAACCCCGTCGGTCGGGACCAGGTGAACGCCCCGCGCCTTCACACGCGACTCGAGGGTGCCAAGCTCCAGGCCGTGTATCGGGGCCGATCCTTCGAAGGAAATGGCCCCCCCCGCAAACTTGCCCGTGCCCGATGCCGTAAGCTGGGTAGCGCTTGAACGCGCGTCGATGCGAATGTCGGTGACGGCGCCCGGCAGACCGCGGGCCTCGACATCTCCGGTCGCGTGCAGCTCGCCGGCAACGATCGGCGCTGCCGCCCGGCCGGTAACGCGAACGCTGCCCTGAACGCGGCCGCTGGCCCGCTCAATCCGCGGAATGAGGCGCTCGAGACCCGCCAGATCCATCGGCTGAAGCCGAGCTTCGAGCGAGAGCACCGGATCGGTCGCCAATCTCGAGGCGCCGCCGCTCAGTACAAACCCGCCCCGGAACCCTTCCGGCGTGTCAATCGCGAATTCGAGTGGCGGCATCGTCAGAGCGTCGCCCGCGATTACGATTGGTTCGCGCGGAGGCTGCAGAGTCAACTTCTGGCCACCTCGCGACACGACCGTGGGCCCGGCAAGAAAGCGGACACGCGACGTAGGCAGCGAATCGAACGAAAATTCGTCGATGAGGAGCTCGCCCCAAAGCTGACCGCCGATTGCGGGTGTGATCGGGTTTGCCGCAGACTCGCCGCCGCTATCGCGCGGAATCAGGATGCGAACAACGTTGCCGAGGTCCAAATCTCGGAAACCGACGCGCCCGGTCACTCGGGGCGATCGGGCACGGGTGACGATGACATCCCGCAAGTGAATCTCGTCGCCGAGGAGGTCGCCACTGACGGCCCATTCGCCGTGCGATGTTACGTCCGCCAGGTACGCCTGCTTGTCAAACGGCGGTCCGATCGGTCCCCCACATCGCGTTCTCCCAACGCTCTTTTGTTGCTCGGTCAGCCGATGCGTCATTCGCAAGTCGAGTCGCGAGTTGCGCAAGGCCACGTCACGAATGCGCGTACCCGCCACATCGAGCTCGGCCCTCGCAACGAAGCCTGGATTGGGCTGAAAATCGTCGAGATTGCCCGCAAGATGGGCCACCCCAGATACGCTGCCCTCAACTTGGGACGCGAAGCGACCCAACCCATCCATGTGCGACAGCGGGATGTTGTCTATCATGACGTTGGCGGCGAGGGCGCCACCCCGGCGGATCGAGACCGACCCGAGCATGGTGCCGGTGGTACCCAACCGTCTCCGGCTGTCGGGCGCCACCTTGTCAAGCGCGAACGAGCGCAGATCGACGTCAGCGCCCGCGATGCCACGCTGCCGATCGAACCACCGTACGGCCAATTCCGCGGTTCCTTGGGCAAATCGCTCGCCATAAAGCACAACGTTTTTCAAACGCCCTTTCGCGTCCACTCCGACGTAGCCGCCGCCGCACGCGTCCTCAGGACCATCGAGCGCCACATGAACGTCCGCACGCATACCTATCGCGGCGTCCAAGCCGTCAAAACGCGGGTCGTCGTCGAGCGCGAACATCGACAACAAATCGCGAAGCCCGAATGCGTCGCTCGACCCGACGGCATCGACTACGAACCCGCGCGTGCCGCCGAACCGCAGCACGGCCGTTGGCACTTCGTAGGCGCTGGCGCGTTTCTTAGCGCCAATCCCCGTAATCGCGAGCTCCGGCTTGGTCACATCCACTTTAACGTGCCCTGCGCTCACGTCGCCAAAGGAAACGTCCGCGATGACCAGGCCGATCGCCGACTGAATATCGCCCTCCGGCTCGGGATGATTGAAGACGCCGCCCACGTGGGCGCTTGCCGTAAGGACACCATGGATCGGCACCGGACCGATGGGAGAGATGTCGTCGAGGTCAGCCCGAAGATGCGGGACGTCGACGCGCAGGTCGTCGTTGAAGCCGATGGACACGAAGGCGCCGTCGATCTGCGAGCGGGGAAGTCTTGCGCGGACGTCAATGAATTTGATGGCGTCGGGACGGATGCCTAGGTGAGCCGCAATCTGCGCCTCCGAAAACCCGAACAATCGCTCGCGCGGTCGGTCTTCGGCGGGCCTGTCGAAAACGCCGAAAGAATTGGTTGCGGCAGTAATGTCGCCGTCGAGCTTCAACGGCTCGAAAGTGCCCGCGATGAGCGCGGCATGAATCTCGCGAATGTCCCACTCAACCCACGAGTTTGGATGGACGCCGAGCGCACGAAGGAGCGCGGTAAAGTTCACTCCCGCCACGTCCAGCCGAGTGCGCTCGAGCCGCCCTCCTTTCGCGAGCGGATCAACGACCGTGTCGGATAGCGTAATGACACCGCTCGCTAGGCGAATCGTGGTCTGCGGACTCTCGATCAGGTTGCGTCGAACGATGAACTCGCTGTGGAGCTCCTGAGCGAATGCGTATTGCGCAAGCCTTACGTCGTGCGCTTCGACGGTTCCGGTTGCGTAAGGCAGGATGGCGCCCTGGGTATAGCGAACGTCGGCGTCGACGCCGATCCAACCGTCGGTCTCAGGAAGGCTCGCCACTCGTTCTGCCAGGCCTATCGGAACCCGCAAACGCACGTGGCCATCAACCGTTGGCCGCTCTCCGCGCCCGGTCGGAAGGCCAATGTGCAGGTGCCCCAGGGAAACCTCGACGCGGCGCTTGTCGTCGGTGGACAGCGTGCACGCGGGCGTCGTACCGGGAGCAGCATTCAGGTCTGCCATGCCCACTCCGTCGAGCCGCCGCACTAAGATCGAGTCGGGCTCGACTCGAATGCGCGCTTCCACCGAGCATAACGCGTCGTCGTCGATGGCCCGCGATCCGTCTCCTTGAACGCGCAGGCGGTGCATGCTCGCTTCCCCGGCGCGCAGGGCAACTTCGAACGACGACCCACGCGCCGCATCATCCTCTGCGGCAACGTCGAGATCCACCGACCGTGCTCGCCCTTCAACGCCGTCGATGTCGAGCACGATCGAGGCCTCGGTCACCGAAAATGTGGCAAAGGGAGCGTGAAGCGGCCCCCCGCTTTCACCGCCGTTTGGAATGGCAACGTTCACCAACTTACCGCCGCGCACGACGGCACGCACCCGAGGTTCGTCGAGGTCGACTTCGTCGATCGCGATGCGACCCGCCAGAAGCGCGAACAACTTTGGCCGGACCATCACGCGCCGGCACTCGAGCGCAGGCGAGCCGCCGTCGGTCGCGTCCAATTGTACGCCTTCGAGTTGAAGCGCCAACGGCCAAACGCGCACCGACGGCGTGTACGTTGCGGAGACCCCCTGCTCGTGAAGGATGCGCTGGGTCGTGCGTGTAACCCATGAGTGCACCCAACCAGAACGCACAGCCAGCGCCGCTACAAAGGGCAAAAGACCCACAATGCGAGGCATAGCGCCCCAGCCACGCGGCGACCCCAATCGCGCGGGCGGCGACGTCGTACGCCGGGGAGTACCGGCGCCTGCGTGGCGTGCCTGTGGGACGTGCTCATAAGAGGGGGGGGAAGGCGGGCTCGGCCTTCACTTTAGCGTTCAGAAGCTCCAGAAGCCCAATCCGCGTCCCGCTTCAGCTATATCGCCGGTCATGCGACGGACGACCGCAGGGGTGCTCGGCGTGCAGGGCCTCGTCGACTCGCGAGTCGCTAGGGCCGATTCGTACGATCCCGAGACCATCGTGCGGGTCTTGGAGCCCCTCGTCACCGAGGCTCGTCGGGTCCGGCTACAAGAGGTCATTTCGGGACGACTCGCCAGTGTTTCGGTCGTTTTGGATAGACCTTACGATCCCCACAACGGAGCCGCGGTTCTGCGCTCCTGCGAGGCGTTCGGACTGCAGCGCCTTCATGTGGTCGAGAGGGGGGGCACGCCGTTCGCCGTCGCGCGCTCGGTGGCGCGAAGCGCGGAGAAATGGATCGATGTCACTTGCCACCCGTCCGCCGACGCGTGCATTGCTTGGGCGCGAGCTGCAAACGTCCCGCTCGTGGCGACCCACCCGTTGGGAGAGCTAGTTCCCGAAGAGCTCGCGAGCCTGCCGCGCGTCGCTCTCGTGCTCGGCAACGAGCGCGAGGGGATTCGAAAGGAGCTGGCGCGGGCCTGTGCCCACCGCGTGCGCGTGCCCATGCGCGGGTTCGTCGAAAGCCTCAACGTTAGCGTGACCGCCGCCATCGTGCTCCACGCGGCCACGCGAAACCGCCCGGGAGATCTGGACCCCGCAGCAAAGCGCAGGCTGTATGCGCGCGGGCTCTATCTCTCTCTGGACCACGCCGAAGACATTCTTGCCCGCGCATGAACCCTCCCGCCGAGGTCGCAAAGCGGCGGCGAGGGGCCCTGGCGGTGGGAGCGGTCGTAATGGCAGCGGTCGCGCCGTATGCCCCGTCGGTCGTCTTTGGCTTCACCTTCGACGATACGCACACGATCCTCGAACACCCGGGCGTGCGGGGTCCTCTGTCCTTGGTCAACTTGCTGCTTCGAGACTTTTGGGGCCGAAGCTTCGTCAACAGCATTGGCAGTTGGAGGCCGCTGACAACGCTCACCTATTGGATCGATTGGCACCTTGCCGCGGGCCTCCCCTGGGCGTTTCACGTGAGCAACCTCGCGCTTTACACTGTCCTTCTTCTTCTTCTGGCGCGCTTTCTGAGTCGCTTTTTCGGCGCTGAACTCGGTTCTGCATCACGACTTGCCATCGTTGGCGTCTTTGGCGCTCTGGCCATACATGCCGACGTAGTCCCCAGCGCAACTGGGCGCGCCGAAATCCTGGCCGCTCTTTGGGGGCTACTCGCGCTGATGGCGCCTCTTCGTCTCGAAGGACCGGTCCGCACCCGCGAGGTGCTTCTCACCGCGGGCGCGAGTCTGCTGGCGATCGGCGCGAAGGAGTCCGCGCTTCCCATGGCGCTTTTGGCTCCCCTCCTTGCTTACCGATGGCACGCAGCGCGCGGCACCGACCGCCGAGCGCCCATGATCGCACTGACGGCCGCCAACACGGTCGTACTTTTCGGCATCGTGGCCTTTCGGGTCCTGCGGATGCCGTGGTGGAGCCTCGGCGTGGACCGGGCGACCGAGAACGCGCTGCTCGCTGCCGCCCCGGCAGAACGCCTTCCGGGCGCCGGGGAAGTGTTCGTAGAATATTTGCAACACACTGCCTGGCCCGCGCGGCTCGCCCCCGACTACAGCTACGCTGGGATAATCCCGGGGCATGCGCCTTTTCGGGCCGCAGCGGGTATCGCACTGCTCGTCTTGGTCGTGGGAAGCTGTTTTGCGGGCAGAAAACGGGCTCCGGGCATCCCGGATGCGGCCGCCGGACTCGCCGCCTCCTACGTCGTCGTTTCAAACGCAATCGTTCCCGCCAGCGCGATTGCGGATCGCCTGTTCTTTTTTCCGTCGCTTTGGGTGGTCATCCTGGCAGCGTTGTTCGCTCGGCGGGTTGCCTCTAGTGCGCTTTTCACACGCGTTGCGCCGTTTGGTGGGGGGGAGCTCGGCGGCCCCAAACCCCCCACACCCCCACAGCCGAACCGGGTCAACGCATCGGAAAAGCACTCTAGGACGCGCCAAGCGATCGGCGCGCTCGCGACTGGGTTTGCTTTGGCTCAAGTCAGTATCGCTGCGCGCGATGGATTGCGGTGGCGCGATGACATCACACTGCTCACTTCCGCCGTACAAGCGCGCCCGACCGTGGCGCGCTCGCGCCGCAATCTGGCGCTGGCCTTTGCCGACGCGGGGAGACTCGAAGACGCCGCCTGGCAGCTCATCGTCGCCAACTCGATTCTTGCCCGCTATCCTGCACCTCTGCCGAACGCGGCCTTTCCGGCCCGCTGGGATCGTGAGCCCATCGGCATCCGCCTCGCCGAGCTGGGTCAAAGTGCAGGCACGCCCGCCCTGCGCGACGCAATACGGTCGGCGGCCGGCACCTTTCGGCGTTGGGGCAACGCCGACGTCGCAGCGCTTGTCGAAGAGTGGGACGAGAACCTGCCGGAGGCACCATGACCCACATGCATCATCACGGGACCGATGAGCACCGTTGTTCGCGTTGCAGCTAGCGCGCTTGCGCCTTACCCTCGCAAAACGCGACGATAATGGCCGAAGCCCTCTACGCTACTCTCGGTGTCCCCAAGACCGCCGATGCGGACGCCGTGAAGAAGGCCTACCGCAAGTTGGCGGGCAAGCTTCATCCCGACAAGAACCCCGGCAACGCGGGCGTCGAAGCGCGGTTCAAGCAAGTGAACCATGCCTACGAAGTGCTGAGCGACCCGAAGAAGCGAAGGCTGTACGACGAATTTGGGGAGGAAGGTCTGAGAGAAGGCTTCGATCCGGAGCGGATGCGCGCGTACCGGCAGTGGGCCTCGCGCCAGTCTCGAGGTGGTCCCGCAGCGGGAGGATTCCCTGGCGGGACAAGCCAACCAGTCGACCTCGAAGACCTCTTCGGTGGAGCCGGCGCCGGCGGCATTGGGGATTTGTTCGGGGACTTGGTGGGTCGAGGACGGCGGCAACGCGGCCCCTCGAAAGGCCCCGACCTTGAAAGCGAGATCACGATCGACTTTGCGTCCGCCGTCCGTGGCACCTCCCTTGAGCTCAAACCGCAAGGCTACGGGGGTGAGCCCGTCACGGTGCGCATCCCAGCCGGCGCGACCGAAGGCAGTCGTGTTCGCATCCCGGGTCAAGGTGCGCCGTCGCCGAACGGCGGCCCGCGAGGCGACTTGGTCCTCACGGTTCACGTGACGCCCCACTCGCACTTTCGGCGCGAGGGCGACGACATTCACCTCGACCTGCCGATCACGATTGCCGAAGCCTACTATGGGGCAAAAGTCCGGGTACCCACCCTCGACGGCGCGGTGACTCTCAAGATCCCGGAAGGCGCTCAGAGCGGCCAGGCAGTCCGGCTACGAGGCAAGGGCATTGCCCGGAAGGGGCGACCGCCGGGAGACCTCTATGTGCATTTCCTAGTGCAAATTCCAAAGGAAGGCGGCGGCGAAGTAGCCGAGCTCATCGACCAGATCGCGAAGTTCCAAAACGCCGATCCAAGGCGCGGAATTAGCTTGTAGAGCTCCTCTAATTGGCACCCCCACATGCTCCAGTCGCGGTCGTGGCGCGGCTGGCCTCAGGGGCCCTCTTTTCAGGTGTCCGACAATTGTCTCATCGATGTCCCGTCGCTAGCCCGCGAAACACTTTTGGCACAAGCGCCGACTTCTCGTGCGGGGCCACGAGCCCGAAAACGTCGGTGCTTCCCCCGGCGGATCGACATCGGATTGCGCGCGGGTCTCGGCGGCATGCGCGTTGCTGAAGGCCGCGCTTGTCGCGGTGCCCATCTCCGCGAGCGCAAGACGCCGTATCCCTCGTAGACCAACTTGGAAGGAAATCTCATGAATCGTACGAGCACAATGACACTTGGCATTCGAGCCACTCGGGAGTGGGTCCGTAGACCAAGCGGGGCTGCGTGCCCGAAGACCCTTCGGAGATCCATCCCATGACCTCTCTTCGCACGGCAACAATCTGCGTTCTCGCGTTCGGCTACGTCGGCTTCCATGCCGAGGCCGCTTGGGCACAATACGGACAGTTGCGCCCCCACCTGACTCTCACACCCGGCACGAGCGGCCCGAAACGGGGCGTAGGACCAAACGCCGACACGGTCACGATCGTACCCATCATGTGGACCAAGCCGGGCACCGACGGCTGCGGCGGGCCCGATTACCCGACCGTCACCGAGGCGCAACTCGGCAATTTCTACACCGCCGTCGCCTACAGCACGTATTACGGGTGGATCCAGCAGCAATACAACACCGCGTTGGCCCTCAGTGTGGCGCCGGCCAGACAGTTGTTCATCAATTCGACGACCGCTCCCGATTCGGACACGGCGACCTGTCCGAACCCGACGTCGCAGGTCATCGAATCCATCCTCAGGGCAGAAATCAGCGGCGGGTTCCTTCCGAGGGATGCGAACGGCAACACGTCGACGATGGTCTACGCCATCCACTTTCCGAAAAACCTCTCGTCGAGAGTTCCCTACGGGAGCGGCTTTTTGTGCGACGGAACGAACGCCTGTGCGTACAACGGGGCGACGACGTTCAACAACCAGGTCGTGAGCTACTACGTCATTCCCGACATGACGAACGACGCGTGTGCCACCAACTGCGACTCGAGCGGCACGGGCCCGCTCGACAACTTGACCGTTTCCGAGTCGCACGAGCTCATCGAGACGCTTACCGACCCGGGCCCCTTCGACAACGGGGGCGGCCAAGGCTGGGAGAATCGGACGCAGTCTTGCGCATGCACGAACACCTCGCAGGGCCCCGTCTGCCTGCCTTGCACTAAATGCACGGCCCCTACGTGCGTCTTCACCCAAATCGGTGATCTCTGTGCGCAAACGCCCGCGAGAGGGAGTGTTATTCCAGGCGGGGCGACGGCCGTCATCACGGCGGGGCGCACCTTTACCACGACCGTGCAGAAGATGTACGCGTGTGAGGACGCCCAACCAGGGGCCCCCGCAAGCACGCCGACCACGTTCGATCCCTCCAGCCGGCCCGACCCCCAAAGCAGCATCGTGCTGGCCGGCATGTCGAACGGCGAAGTCGACATTGCGGTTTCGAACGGAACCACGAGTGGGTCCGGCTCCGGAACCTTCTCAACGGTGTTCGCCGCGACCTTCGACGACGCCCCTCAGTGCCCTAATTGCTGGAGCAGTCTCGCGCAGGCCCAGAATGCGCCCCATCGGTTCATCGTTTCTGGTGATTTCAACGGCGACGGCTTCGGTGACCTTGCCATCACCGGCCCCAGCGACTGGACCACGATTCCGATCGCGACCGCGACGCCAGGCAACCCGTCGCAGTGGCATGCGATGAACTCCGGGATCGTCGCGTGGCCCGCGCCGATCGGTCTCGGTCAAGCCTTCCCGTTCTGGGCCGCGGCGAGCCGCACGGACCTGCCGCCGGTGACGGGCGATTTCAACGGCGACGGGCTGACCGACATCGCGGTGGCCGGCGGTCCCGGCTGGGAATCGATTCCGATCGCGTTCGCGGCCGCTGACGGCCAAGGGCACTGGTGGTCGACGAACAACGGCGACAACGGGTTCAATGCCTACATCGCCCAGGCCACCGGGGGGTTGCCCGACTTCGTGGCGGCGGACTTCAACGGCGACGGTTTGTCGGACCTGGCGCTTTTCGGCCTTCAATACGGATCGCCGCCGTTTCCGGTCGACTTCATCGTCGTCGCGTTGTCCAACGGCGACGGCACGTTCGGGACGCCGATTCGGGTTCCGACGGCGTTTGCGGGTGGCGCTCCGGTCAGCGACTTCAACGTGTGGGCCACCCAAAGCATGGCCATAGCAGGCGACTTCAATGGCGACGGCCTCGGCGACATCGCCTTGACCGGCGGACCGGGGTGGGCCTCGATCCCCATCGCATTCGGCAACAGCGGCAGCCTCGGCAAGGGGTTCATCGCCTCGCCGGGCAAGCTGACGTCCTTCGTCATCGTCAACGTGCTGAACGACGCGAGCGCCCAGTTCAATTCGTTTTCGAGCCAGGTCGGCACGGAGCAACTCGTGGCCGGCGACTTCAACGGCGACGGGGTCACCGACCTGGCGCTTACCGGCGGAACGAATTGGTCTTCGATTCCGATCGCCTTTTCGATGGGCGCAAGCCCCTCGGCGATGGGGTGGTTCGCGGTCACGGACGTCACGACCAGTGACTTGGCGGGGTTCTCGCAGGACGGCTCCGACGGGACAGTCGTGGCGAACTCGGCCTCCCGATTCGCGAAGCACGGGTTCTAGTACGAAACCTCCGCGCTCGACCGGTTACGGCTTCGAGATGGCCGAGGTGGCAGTGGAGAGCGGCGAGGTAAGGCCGATGGCCTCATCGCGGCACGCGCGTCAACCCAACCACGTGACGATGGACGCGACCGTGTTCGCCGTGTCTTCCA
>WNFJ01311058.1_pt1 | contig 26178 bp, 19 predicted proteins | sample 5400461 | NCBI WGS metagenome assembly WNFJ01 (sample SAMN13153349, study PRJNA577476) | soil metagenome | isolation source: 115 cm saprolite on Douglas fir-dominated hillslope | place: USA:California | collected 2013-09-17
GAAGGTAAATAGCCATCATTCTTCCTATCCCCAGCATTTCCCCATGGACGAACGCGCTGAAAGTCACCCGGATGACACTTCTCCATTATTTCACAAAAGAAGTCTTGAAACTCATTTCCACCCTTCTCCAAATAAAGATTTTTAAACACTACTTCATAATAGGAGCGCCTAAACTGATCCATATACAATTCCTCATGATGGATATAATACCACCACAGCCCTAATCACGAAGACAACGCCATTAAGTACATCCATTATAAAACATAAATTCTATAATATTCAATGTTGAGGTACTAGTTTGCTATACTATCGCAAGCTATAGCTTGTAAGTAGTCTTCTTGTATACAAACACATTTAAGTGGTGGTTAGCTCAAAAAAATTATACAAAAATGCACTCAAAATCTAAAACCATATGAGCCCCATTTTCCTTGACACTCTCTTTGCTGTCTAGTACACTCTTTTTGATCAATGTTTTGCCAGAGGGGCAGAAAGGACAAATTGATGCGAACACAGTCTCCAGATACCAGTCCAGAGATGGAACGGGTTCAGATTGACATGCTACGGAAAATGTCGATCGCCGAAAGATTCGCCATGATGGAATCATGGAGCCAATTCATCAGAGAGGTAGCGAAGCAAGGCATTCGACAGGATTATCCAAGTGCCAGCGAGGAAGAAGTTGCCTTGATGCTGGTTGCTCGCCTATATGGACAACCCTTAGCGGAAAGGATTGGTGCGGAATTGGCACGCAGACGGCAATGATGAATGCAGAAGGAATTATTGCTGCGATTACTCCTATAGTTGCAATCTTCGAGCAATTAGGTGTTGATTATTATATTGGCGGCTCTGTTGTCAGTTCCGCCTATGGAATTCCACGAGCTACTTTTGACGTTGATCTCATTGCAGATCTGCGAGTGGAGCATGTTCGTCTATTGGTGAAGGAACTAGAAGCAGAATACTACATTGACGAAGATATGATCAGAGACGCGATCAAGCACCGCAGTTCTTTTAACGTTATGTATCTGGTGTCAATGCTTAAGATCGATGTGTTCTTGCCAAAATTGCGCTCGTTTGATCAAGAAGAGTACCATAGAGCACACCCAAAGGTATTGGTCCAAGGAACGCGACCTTTCTATGTAGCATCGCCTGAGGATACAGTTCTTCATAAGCTTGAATGGTATAGGTTGGGGAATGAAATATCAGATCGCCAGTGGCATGATATCCTCGGAGTCCTCAAAACACAGAGTAAAACGATCGATATAAAGTATTTACGGCATTGGGCTATCCATCTTCGTGTTGCTGATCTCCTTGATCGAGCACTTGAAGACGCTGGGCTTACGGAGTCTTCGTGAATCTTATTGGGGTTAAGTTTGTGAAACAAGCTTGAGGAATAAACATGCTTGCAATAATATCATCATATGGTGACTTCATCTCAAATCAAGTTTACCTTGTTAGAATATTTCTAATACACGTTTAGCTATTTTTAGCAATTGATCAAATGTTACTATCTCTATCCTATTAATGTGGCTGTTTAAGTTACGAAGAGACTCTACTTGTCTTTCATCTCCATCTCTTCCGATAATTAGCTTGACTCTAATTTTATTAGTATCTTCTCCATCATTAGAGCGTATTCTATCTCTATCAGAGTCTAAGGTAGCAAGATAGTTTATTACTTGCCCTATAGATTTTGACAATTCGTTTCCAGGGTAAAATGTTTTGTGAGAATCATCCCAACTAAATAGATTTCTATCATTTAAAGGCCTTTTTATTTCAATTACTTCGAGAAATCCATCTGTAGTTCTTTTACACATAAAATCTTGCTGTTGATCTCTAACCCAGATACGACGTTTTAAAAGTTCACTGTATTCACTACCAAATATCCAAGGGTTATCTTCGAGAAGTTTTTGAAAATCCTTTTCTAATGCATTTTCTTTGATGAGTTGCTCTAGTCTTTCAATAGCTATCCTTTTTAGTATTTTAAACCTATCTGGGACACTGGATACTCGCAGGTCTACTAATCCTATCCTCTCAGAAAGTTCTTCTAATGGTAGCAATGGATGGTTCTCTATTTGTAAAATTTTTGATCTCCATATGATGTCTTTAATCGATGGATAGTATTTTATGTTTCTTACCGTTTCAATTTTATAATTCTTTACTCCTAATTTATCGATTTTTGTATATAAATCCCAGGTTAACCGTATTCCGGTGCTATCTCTACCAATTAGAGTTTTATGTGATGTAGATGTTTTGAATAATCGTGGGAGTTCATCATGATCATCGAAAGACCACTCTAAGTATGCAGGATTTGGAAATTTATATGGAATTTGGATTAACTGATATTGATTTCTAGTATCGTGTATGAGTATCAGGTAGAAGCTCCTATTAACGTCAATGTGGCTTTCATGACCTTTAATTTTATCATCTTCTATGCATTTTGTTATTGCTATACCTGTTTCTTTAGGTTTATCTTGGAAGTTCTCATTATTAACACCTAATTCAGCAAAAAAACCAAGTGTTTTTGGCGATTTGCCAATGAATCTATGCGCAAAGCAAATTTGCCCGTCTTTTAATTCATCTAGTTTCTCTAAACGTAGTATTTTACATTTTATACCACATATTATTTCATCATTTTTTATAATTACGTCAAAAGATTGAAACAACCTGATTTGAGTAATACCATGAAATAAGGTTGCGACTATCTGCTTGAAATCTAGGCTACGAGGTTCACCCTTTTCATCTGCATGTACTAAATCAGAAATAAGTTCATAGCTGCTTAGTATGAAACGAAATTGTTCCACTTCTAGTTCTGTAGGGTTTCTATTGATAAATGGCAAGCTCATTTTGAAAACCTCTCTATGCTCAGGATTTAACATTCATGTTGCTTCTTTGGTGCTCTCCCAATCGCACTAATATGTATTCTGTATTGCTGGTAATTCGATTTCTAGCAAGCATTTTAAGAAAGGAAAAGCCACCTCCTTACTTGTGGACTACCTTTGCAGGTTTGTTTATTGCTCACTAAATGTCTCGTGATAGAAAGTCTCGAGTTGTCTCCTTCGGACGTTTTTCAAATGGCATAATCTGTGAACAAGCCTTGCATTTGACAGCTAAACCCTCCAGCTTCTAGTTGTTTAGAAATACGGTGAATAGCGGCTGCTTGCACTGTAAAAAACGTATATAGTAAGCTGTGGGATGCTTTTTCTGTGCTGGCTGGTACTTCTGGTACTTTAGTAAGATCGTAAAGAGCCTCTGCAGGGAAGAGAAACAATGATAGAGGTCATAGTAAACGCAGCTCTTCACAAGTAATATCAATCCATACTGTCCTTTAAAGTAACCATCCTCATATCTTTACATCAAGATCAACGGGATCTATAACGGTGTAACATTCCACAAAATAACATAGGGACCTAAACGATCATCCCTCCGAGTCCCCTTTTGCCTCCTCATCCGGCACATCCTCAAGCAACTCAGTAGCAGGTACCCCTAACACTTTTGCTATCTGTGCCAGGATATCAGTGTTCACAGGTCGAAATATTTCATCTAAGATTATCAAGCAGAAAGGATACAGTATTCTGTAGAGCCAGTCAGTGACACACTCTGTAATCTATGTTATAATTATATTATTAACCCTCAGGGTTAAAATAAAGTTAGAGGCTGTTGCGTGGATATTTATTTTCAGGGAAGCAAACTGGAGAGAATATGCAATGATCAGTCTCAACGAATACGAACATATGGTCCAGTATGTGGAAAGCTAATTGGACGCCGACTCGATCAATTTAGGGCTGTCGCAAATCTCAACATGGTGGGTTTGTTACCACAAATGAGATGTCATGAGTTGAAGGGAGATAGGAAAGGAACATTAGCTGTAGACTTAGAGCATCCTTATCGGCTTGTTTTTGAGCCAGCTAATGAGCCAGTCCCAAGAAAGTCTGATGGTGGCTTGGATTGGACCAATATAACTGCAATTAGAGTTCTTGCTGTGGAGGATTACCATGACTAATATTCATCAAAATGAATATCGACCGGATTACGTGTCGCCTCCTGGGGAGACTCTTTTAGAGGCTCTAGAAGCAATAGGCATGTCTCAAACAGAGCTTGCAAAGCGTATGGGGCGTCCGATAAAGACAGTTAATGAAATTATACGAAATAAGGCATCTATTACAGCTGAAACTGCATTACAACTAGAACAAGTATTGCGTATTCCTGCATCATTCTGGTTAAACCTAGAACAGCAGTATCAAGAGTCTCTTGCTCGTCTTGCTGAACAAGAACGTCTAAGTAGTTGGGTAGAGTGGTTGAAGAAAAAGAAGATTCCAATTCGCCAGATGATGAGCAGAGGCTGGATTCCGGCAAGTAGAGATAAATCTCAGCAAGTATTGGAATGTCTGAAGTTCTTCGGTGTAGCTTCTCCAGATGCATGGCAAGCTCTCTGGGAAAACAAAGAAGTTGCCTATCGTAGATCCGCAGCCCTTGAAAGCAATTTGGGCGCTGCTGCTGCATGGTTGCGTCAAGGAGAACTAAAAGCTCAGGAGATTGAGTGTGCTCCATACAGAGAAGAGGCATTTCGTGATGTGCTTACCAGTGTCCGTGCTTTAACAGTAGAACCAGTTGACTTTTTCCAAAAAGAGCTAATGAAAATGTGTGCTTATGCAGGTGTAGCTGTTGTTTTTGTACCAGAGTTACCCAACACCAGAATTTGTGGGGCGACGCAATGGCTGACTTCGACGAAAGCGTTGGTACAGCTAAGCCTGCGTTACAAGACTGATGATCATCTCTGGTTTACCTTCTTCCATGAGGCAGGCCACATTCTGCTGCATGGGAAGAAACAAATCTTTTTGGAAACGGAGCAAAAGGATAGAGAGAAGGAAGAGCATGAAGCCAATACATTCGCCGCAAATATATTGATTTCTCCTACTGAATGGGCACAATTTACAGCACAACGTTCCTCTTGTCGTTCGAAGGCAGGTATTAGAAGCTTTGCTCAAAAAATGGGGATTGCATCAGGAATTGTGGTTGGAAGACTCCAGCGCGACAAATTATTAGAGTATCATCATTGCAATGATCTGAAACGTCATCTTGAATGGGCTACAGAGGAAGCAGATTCTGAATAGCTCATATCATCAGTCAAAGGATAAATAACAGCTCATTGTGGGAATGATGTTTGATGGGCTTAGCTCTTCTAGTGTCTCCAGTGCCTAGTGGGCGTCCTTGATGTACTGGGTAAGCTTTTGCTCCATATCCTGGGGATCGTCGGTGATCATGGCTAGTCCCCTGACCTTTGCTGTAGAAGCTGCAGTATCATGTCGAGTTTGGCACCATGATCAGCTTTGAGGGCAGCCATCTCGTCTTTGGTAGCCATCGTAGCCTTAATATCATTTACGCCTACTTTGACCTCGTCAAATCGCTCGCTGTGGTCGGCTTGCTTTGTCCCAATTTCGATTAGCACTGCCTTGGTCTCATCAAAGTTTTCTTGAAGGGTTTCAAGCCAAGCGGTAGAGTGAGCTTGAAGCTCTTGCATCAACTCTTGCTGGCTTCGCTCTAACGTATCGAAGCGCTCACTATGATCAGCTTGTGTCTGAGCAATCCCTCTGAGCAGTTTGTTGTTTTCGGCAAGGCGTTCTTGTATGCCACTGGTATCAATCTCAACGCGTGTGACCTTGATCGGCTCAGTTTGGCGCTCAATATCTTCCAGGCGCTTCACAATTTCCTTCTGCTGTTCTTCGATGCGTTCAAAACGCTCCTCTTGCTCCATCGTCGCATCCTTTCAATTATGCGGTTTGCTTTTTCCTCTTGCGCACTGGCTTGGTAGGCTCAGCACTCTTTGCTTTGGGCTTAGGGCCTCGCTTTCGCTGGCTCAAGTCTGCATTGTCTACTTGCTCCTGAGTATAGACCACAGAGTTGTCTGCAAGCACAATACCTTCAATCTGTCCTCGCTTACGTCGGCTCTTAAGCGCGTCGGGTGTCATTCCAAACATGGCGGCGACTTCTCCGGGTGTATAGAGCTTCATATCCCTTTCCTTTCACTAGGATCAACCGACCTTGTCATTATAGCCGATACCGGTCAAAATGCCAATGTATTATAGCCGATATGGGTCAAAATTGTCAGGCTAGATCCAGCACTCATTCGGAATTGGCACGCAGGCGATGATGGATACTGGCAGGATTATTTTGCTTGTTCGAACAGGCCCAATGAACAGATAATCTGTGGCTCTTGCTGCTCCGTTTGTTCCTGGATATGGCACAATCTATTCTCGTCTCGCAGGCGGATAACCAGATCAATTAAATTATCATCGGAAATCTCGCTTCTCAGTTGCCGACTGAGCGTGTCCTTGGCCATTTCTTGTAGGGGATGGTGGTAGATCTCGTCGATAACTTTGTCTAATTCTGGTGGGGGCGGGAATAATGTATTTTTCCTGGTATCGCTAATATGTCTCAGGTGCTCATATGTACGCAGGCGTGCTCCTGATCGACTGCCAAGTTGCCCACCAAGGTCATGTGTCTCTCCTGCAATAATGTGTTCGACGCCCTTTAGGACAAGGTCGTGTTGTTCTGGTGGCCTCGCAATAGCGGGTTCACGAGAGTTACATGCANNNAGAATAGCCAGTTGCGATTGAGTGACACTTTCCCCTTTACGGTTTATCCAGGCAAGAGAGTCGTTGCCGTCTGATGTGCGCATATAGACGAGCACTCCGTCTGGCGCTGTCGCACTATTCTGATGGGCTCGTGTGGAGAAGACGACGTGGGGTAGCTTTTCAATGATGCCCTTGAGTTTGGGATCGGCATCTGTGGCATTCTTCCAGATTTGATAGGCCTGGGATGCGAGGTCTATTTCGGTATCGGTCTCTGCGTCTAGGATGCCGGATCTTTCGTTGTAGAGGTCGTGTATCGTCTGGGTGTCCAGGTCGTCTTCGAAGAAGGCCTCATCTGTGCCAACTACTTCGGCGTTTTCTTTGAGACGCTCCCTTACGCGCTCTCTGAGTCGGATAAGCCGTTCTATGCCGTCAGCTGGTAGAAAGGTATAGCAATAGATCGTATCTGCCTGTTGACCTATACGATCTACTCGGCCAGCTCGCTGGATCAGGCGGATAATGGCCCATGGGAGATCGTAATTGACGACGATGGCGGCGTCCTGCAAGTTTTGGCCTTCACTCAGGACATCGGTGGCAATCAAGACACGTATTTCTTCCTGTGGCTGAATCTGTCGACGCTTATCATTGCTGGTGGGACTAAAACGCCATGCAGTCGTTGTAGGGTCCTCGGAGTCTCCGGTGATGCCCTCTACCGCTGTGATACCGTTGGCTTGTAGTTGGGTGGTGACATAGTGCACAGTATCGGCAAATTGTGTGAAAATCAGGATTTTTTCGTTTGGGTGTTTTTGTGTCAGCAAATCAACCAGGGCCATCAGTTTGGCATCTTTTGCCGTCTCCCATGTGCCACACTCATTAAGGATTTGGAGTAATTTCCTGGCATCTTGCAGGAGATCCTTTTTCAGGTGACTATTAAACAATACGGGCCTGATCCACTTGAAGCGCTTGCGAAACTGTGTTGCATACTGGTTGTAGATGGTAGCGGCCTTCTTGCGGTAGCCTGCTTCGCTCTGGCTGGTTGGTTCTTCCGCTGCCAGCTCATCAACGATGGTTATATCTTCTGTGCTGGCATCACCTTCGTCAAGTGTCTCTGGCAGAACTATTTCATTGTCTTCATCACTGGTTCGTGTGTCAAGCAGTTCTACATTTTGTGTGCCAATAGGTAACTCAAGGCCGTTTTCGATGGCATAGAGGAAGATGAAATTGCGTAGCACATGGCGTTCAAGAGATTGGATAAAGGCTGGGCCACCGCTTTCCAGCCGTTTAAAGAGATTGGTGCGGCAGAAGCCCATCAAGCGTTTGCCTCCGCGTGAAAGGCTACTGAGTATCTGCGCTTCTCCTCCTTTGGTCTGCGGTTTCTTAACGATGTAGTTGGCGAGGCCATAGCGTGGCAGGTTGAGTTCGTTGATGGTTGTGACCACACGATCTGAATAGAGCAGTGTATAGGGATCATCTTCCGCTTGCTGCTCGTTCTTGAGGAGAAATCTGACGGTCTTTGGGGTACGAACGGGAAAATACGAACGTGTGCCATCGCTAAATTCCAGATATTTCCGTCCGGTGGCAAGATCAGTACGGGCGTAGTTTTCCTGGATAAAGCTGCGCGTGCGTCGTACCAGATAGTGCCGCATCAGTTCTCGCCAGTCATCAGCATGCTCACTTTGCTCAAAGGCCATCAAGGAGCGCACGGGGCACTGATAGCGACTATTGAACCTGGCCTCTCCTAACTCGGCGAGCAATTTCTCTGGACGAATACCCAGATCTCTGCAGGCCTCATCGCTCAAGAAGAGCCTGAGCTGTGATGAGATATCCAGGTAGGTCTTGTTGTAAGGAGTCGCGGTAAGCAGGATACACTTACTCTCGTTCTTCTCGATATAGCCTTTGATGGCTTTGTAGCGCTTACCCTCGCGATTGCGCAGGTTGTGGCTTTCATCGATGATCACTAACCGGAAGCGGCGTAGACTGGGCAGCTCATTTTGTACGTTGCTGACGGAATGTACCTCGCCTACGAGCTGGTATTCAGAGAGGTAATCACGCCACATTCTGGTGAGATTCTTGGGGCAGAGCACCAGTACTTCGGTGCCATAATCGTCCTGCATAATACGCGCTAACGCTGTTGCCATGAGCGTCTTGCCCAGGCCAACCACATCGCCGATAATGACTCCCCCTCGCTTATTCAGGTGCCTGACAGCGATCTTCACAGCTGCAGACTGATAGTCGAAGAGGCGATTTTTGAATTCTTTGGGGATGCTAAAATCGGTCAGACCTATACGAGCCTCTTCTGCCAGATGATAGACCATCTTGAGGTAGATATAGTACGGTGGGATCAGTTGTTCACGTGCCCAACTTTCATCAATAATGGTTGCTAGTTCCTCAGAAATGTCCAGGCACCAGCGATCATCCCAGCGTTCGTTAAACCATCTTTCCAGTTTTCGGCAGGCATCTTCCTCGACAACGTCAATGTTGAGTTCACCTTGTCCTGAGAGTCCGGCAAGAGTGAGATTACTACTGCCCATGTAGCCGACAATAGGGGTGTTGTAACTCTTGCTATTGTAGAGCAGGTAGAGCTTGGCATGCAGCTTATGCTTCAGAAAGAGCTTGACGATCAGCCGTTTGGATCTCAATTGCTCGCTCAGGCGGCGTAGTCCTTCCTGATCTTTATTGGTTGGTGCGCCAATCAGCAATTGGTTGCGGAAGTCCTGAGCGACGCGAGTCTTGAGCTTCGCCACAGTTGCTTGATCAATCTCTTGCTGACCTCTCAGGCTGAAGACTTTGCGCAATTCATCTCCGGGTTTATCCTGCATACCGATCATCAATCGGCAGCACCCCCCTCCATTGCCCTGCCACTGCTCCATAGTGGTATCGATAGACCGCCAGCCACGGAGGTTGAAGTAGCCGACGCAAAAGTCTGCTCGCTCTGATATCTTCAGTGTTTCCTGCAAGGCTGTGACCATGCTGCCTTGAATATTGTCAAAGATGCGCGGCATTATTCCTCGCCCTCTTCCCCGTTATCACGACCCATACGGTATTTGATGTCGTAGTTGATGATAAAATCGAGTTCTTCGTCTGTGAAGCCATAGTGTTTAGCAAGCACACGGTCAATTGCATCAATGATAGGTTTGGATTTGCTAGGGTGAAATTCTTGAAATTCGCAGTCCTTTCTAACACGAATAATGGATTTTTGCTTATAATCTTGCATTAATTCGTCAAAAACAGGAGACATTTCTTTTACTATTGGCTCTAAGATTTCTCCAACCGGAAATTGCCCTACATCTGTACCTGTTATATTACGACCATTACCTATCATTATAAACCAAAAGAAGAATAGGGAGCTATTAAGAATCGCACCTATAAATTTACCCTCTAATTCTTGATTAAAGTAAAGGTTGCGGAAATGATGCACTGATCTTTCCCGCGTTGGACTTTTAAAATATTGCTCAAAATCCATTCCTCTAATCCAATAGCGAGGACTACGATGATAATGCATTAAAAATCCATTGTGATTGGGAGAATAGAAATTAAAGGTACATTTCTTTTGTTTTAATTGCAACTTTGATAATACCCCAGCGGCATCATTATTGCCAATTTGTGGAATCCTATCTAAGCCGAGGTAGTTCTTAGACAAGCAGTAGTCAAGCAATGCAAATAATGCAGAGCGTTCTTCTACATACCAATGATGATATCTAGTGGTATATAATCTGGCATTTTCATCGCTATTATAAGTAGACATGAGGTGTATGCAGAGCCTTTGATCTACTCCTTCAAATAGCTTGGAAGGACGAATTGCGAATGTGCTGAGCCAGTGGATACTAGGTTGTTTTATTAAAATGCGTCTCAAATCTCGTACTTCGTCCAGACCTAATAGCCCTGCCGGAACTATCATTCCACATTGTTTCTTCGTATATTGTAGTTTCTGGGCACGCTCTATTACGTATGCATAGAGGTTCTCACAAGACTCACTTTGATAGCCCTTGATAGTATAGGTTCCTCGAACTTTGTTATACTCTACATACGGCGGATTTCCAATGATCACATCAAATCCACCACGCTGCATAATCCCATAAAACTCAACAAACCAGTGGAAGGGCTGATGATTCTTGAGCCATTGTTCGTATTTCTGTTGGTATTGCTGTTCGCCTGGAATGTTGTTGCTCCATAGCAAGATAGGGATCGAGTTCGGAGCACAAGGCATCGAGCTTATTGCGGACCTCTTGTTTGTATTCGGCAGAGGTGGTGCGCTCGAGTTCGATCTCGTAGGTGGTCTGTATGGTACGAAAATGTTCCACGGCTCTTTCGAGTTCTTTGGCCTTCTGCTCAATACGCTGCAAGATCTCATCAGCTGCAGCTTGCATATAGAGATCTTTTCCAACAGCGTTGCGGACCTCATCCAGGCTGGTGAAGCCTACCAGCGTATTTCCAGCAAGCACATTGAAGTCAATGTCGGGCAGTGGCTCGATGTCATCTGGTTTTTCGACCTGTGCGACCAGCTTGAGGAAGAGGCGCAGTTTACAGATTTCGATAGCTTCTTCCATGATGTCGACGCCGTAGAGGTTGTTGATAATGATCGATTTGAGGATGAAATATTCACGGCTATGGTGTCTGGCAACTTGCTTGAGAATATCTCGGAAGCGTTCGATGTGATAATATTTCTTGCGTTTGTGGGGCTCAACGGGCTTGTCGAGCTGGTCACGTTCATCGACAAAGTTCTGCATACGAGCCAGACAGGCCTCGTAGAGTGGTTTGAGGATATTTAAGGCTGCAAAGAGAAAGGCTCCCGAGCCGCATGTGGGGTCAAGGACCGTGACCTTCTCAATACTCTCATAGAAAGCAAGTAAGAGATCTGGCCCTTCGCAATAGGTGATGACGTCCTGGGCAAACTGACGGATATCGAGGTTATAGGTAATCAGATCATTGATCGAAGTGATTGCTCCTGTCACGATCTTTTCGCGCACTTCTTCATAGCGCTTGCGGCGCTCCACAGCTTCGCGCCAGATCTCGGTTGGCAAAGCGTATTGCTCTACTGCTGCTTTGTTCCATTCTGTACGCTGTGAAATGTCAGCAATGCCTGCTTCAATTTCTGGCGGCAGTGGCAGTTCTGTACCTTTGGCAAGAGCTTCATGGATATAGTCATCAGGGGTATCACATAGCAGTGACCAGACTGGTCCACCTGGGTTGAAAGCAATCGGGCATTGTTTTTCTGCAGCTTCAAAGATAAAAGGGATAATAGTATTTTTGCTAATATATTCGGTAATATCCTCTTTCGTATAATAGGCTCCCATTTGCTTCTGGTTAATGTATTTTTCAAAGATATAGCCTAAAACGTCAGGATTGATTTCGTCGCCAGCTTTGTCAGAACGATCATCCAAATGCCAGGTGAATTCATCGAAGAAGTCGAAGATACGCTCGAAAGCTTCATCTGGTATTTGAATGTTGGGATAGTTATGCTCCAGTTGGTGAATATCGAAAATGCCACCGTTGAGATATGGTACATTCCCGAGCAGTCGTTCTAGTTCAGGTGTGCGCTCCCGTGCATTCAGACCTTCGTGAAAGAGGCGCAGAAGAAAATAGCGATAGAAAGAGTGGAACGTATCTGGCCCGTTAAGCTCCTGAGTCATTTTTAAGCGCTGACGCAAGTAATCAGTCTCGCCATCTAAGGTATGCTTACTTTTGGTACCAAGAAATCCCTGTCTCTGGATGAAATAGATGAACATCAGACGGTTGAGCATGACCGAGGTATACCACTCACGGTCACCTTGTACAGGAATACCTTGAATGAAACCGAGAAAGACTGCATGTTCCTTCTTAAAGCGATCGTAAAACTTCTTGGTAATCTTTTCGACATCAAAGCCTTTTTTGAGTTTGCTTGCAACCTCTGGTTGAGTGAGGGTTGGTTCTTGCTCTAATTCAATGGCGAGAGAAAGCAGGCTCTGCGCTAACAATTCGCTTGATTGGCCTTTACGTAGTTTACGAATTCGATAAGCAGTAGATTTATTATACTCATGTCTTGCCCATAGCCATGTCTGGCATGCTTTGGTCTGGTCCATGAAGATAAGAACGTGTTCCCGCGCATACTCTTCAACCTGACGATCAATCTGTTTCAGCGTTTTGTCGTCAGGGATATGTCCTTGTTCATTAGGCGAGCAGAGGAGGATCTGTACACCACGTTTTTCTGCGAGAGGTGTCAGGGTAAAGGGTTGTCCCTGGTAGTCAATGGTAAATGGGCGGCTCTTTGGATTGTCCCAGCCTAGTTCTTCTCGGAAGAGAGCTTTAAAATTGAATGCTTGGAGGTGCTCCTTGATACGCAGCTTATTTGGGTTCATCTTCGTTTCTGCTTTCTACACTGCAAATATGCTGAAGTGGGAATTTGGGCTATATAGTTGTTGTAAAATATGGAAATAGTGTCTTACATGATACGTTCTTGCTGAGCCATTGTAAAGTGGTAATGTCGGCTGTCTCGTGATGGTTAAACTGATGGTTGGGTACAGATCCCTTTTTTGCCTTGAGTGCACTCTGCTGGAAGGACGAGCGAAGAAGGAAACACTTGTCTGACAATAAAATCTGCCTTGTGATAGAAGTAATATTTTCACAAGCAAGAAAGTAAGAAAATCCTATGAATTAGTTTTTTGCTTTATTGGTTTCTCCTGAAAAGTCCTGCCAGATTAAACGCATATCTTTTGGTGTCAAAGAAGTACCAGGAGGAATAACTTGTTGCCAGTCACTATCTGATAAATCTGCAACCCATTCACGAATTGCATGATAACTTTTAGGCTCATTAGCAATTCTTCGTTTCCAAACACCAGCTAAACCATTAGCCACGATGCGAGGGACACCAGCCATACGTAGCCAAATGGCTTCTTTCTGGCGTACTCCAAAAAATATCATAGAAGGAATATAGCCTATATCGCCTCCATATACTTGTTCATTACTTGCTAGGCATACAGTTTCTAATGCCCCAATTCCCCAAGATACGGTGCCAAGCATTGAGAAAAGATATTTCGAGAACTCTACAACTTGTTTATTTGGAGCAAGACTAGATTTGCCATATTTCTGAGCCATCTCTTCAAGTGTCTTGCCGTTTACCCAGTCACGTAAAATAAGTGCAACTCGTTTTGCGTTAAAAGGGTACCCCTCCTCTTGTCCAAGCTTTATTTCGGGCAAATCCGCAATAGCTTCTATACGTTCCCTCAACGGGTTTAAATTGTCTCCAAAAATTCGACTTGCTCTCCAATTCATTGCAAGAGCAATTTCATCACTATGTTCTTTTCGAGAAAGAATCTCTAAAACGCTTGGTGTTGCAAAGCCGGTCTTGTCTGCAAAATCAAGTATATTCTGATGTTTACGAGTCTGTTCCAAGTAAGATCGGCAAATTTTAATCAACTTTTGTGCTGCGTCTTGACTTTGTTTTTGAACTTGATGATATACGAGACTGGATCTTAATAGCTCTTCAACTTCATTTGCAAGATTTCCATTGCCAGAAACGCGCATAGCATGAGCAAGAAATTGTAAAAGAGGAGATAACTGCGAATTCTCACGCAGCGTCTGAAGATCAAATTTCTTAACAATTTCATCAGCTCTCTCAATGAGCTTGGCTAGCTGACTTGCTATTTCTTTCGCATCATTTTCTAGAAACTTGATATATTTTTCTCGTTTTTCTTTAGTTGGAGCAGGAAATATAATAGTTCCAATAGTATCAATAAGGGTACGGCCTGCTCTGCCCGCAATATTCCAAAAATCCTGAAATGAAAGCTCTCCAGTCTTCCCTTTTCGAAGAGTTTCTATAATGACTGTCGTGATGGGAAAATTAATACCTTGAGCGAGTGTAGTTGTGCCACAGACAACATTGACTAGCCGTTCACGAATGAGTCCTTCTATGAGCCAACGGGCTTCATGAGAAAGACCAGCATGATGAAAGGCTACCCCGTGACGTAAACATCTTACAAGATCGCAATCTTTACCAAGTTCTGCTTCTAGATAATGACAGACAGCCTCAAGAGTTTCACTTGGTTCAACCTGATCCATAGATTCGGCAATTTGTTTAGCTCGTGTAACAGATGTTCCAGATCCATGACAAAGAACGAGTATAGAACCTCGCTTTAATAGAGATTGGACAGTTGAAGCGGTAAGAGATTCAAGAGAAGTAATGCGATTAGAAGTCTGTCCAATATTAATTTTCATAAACGGTCGAATATCTTTTGCATGAGCAGAGGGCAATGTTTCAAATTCTAATATCCATTCATTTTTACTTTTTACTGTCTGGACTGACCCAACTAATTTACGGCTAGGTTTCCACTTAATAGAAATAGGAGGTAGAGCTTGATCTTCCCCAAGCCATTGCACGAGTTCTTGACCATTTGGTAGGAAAGGAGAAAGCAGTAAAAAGCGTGCTCGTGCTCGATCTCGTTTGAGGGTGCCTAGTAATAGCTCTAGACGTGCACCACGATCTCCCTCACCAATGTTATGAGCTTCATCAGCAACTACCAGAGCAATATTTTTTGTTACAGGATGTTCGCTTCTAATAAGAAGATCAAGTTTTTCTGGTGTAGTGACAAGAATGTCAATGTGATTTTTGAGAAGCTGTTCTTCGGTAGGGTCTAGCTCAAAAGCTGATACAGTTTGCTCAACTTGCATAATCTGACCAAAATCCATCCTGAAGTCAATGGTAATCTGATTAACTAAGGCCCGTGTGGGAACAATATAGGCAATAATGGCATTTGGATTGAGGGCTTTCGTTTGAATAATAGCAAATTTCGCAAGAAGAGTTTTACCTGCACTAGTTGGCATTTCTACGAGAATAGCCCGCTGATAAGGATCTAGTAAATGACGATGAAATGCTTCTTGTTGACTTGGCCAAAGTTCAATAACTGGCTGCTCACGAGCAGTTGCCGTAAGCACTTGAACATAGTTTTGTATACCTTCACCAAGATGGCTAACATGTGTCCAAATTGCATTTTGTACCAATTCTCTACATCCAGCCCATAATAGATGGCCTAAGTGAGCTAATAGTGGTTGTTCTCCGACCTCAAAAGCTTCCACTGACTGTTCATGATGACGATCTAGACGAAGATTTACTTTATCACTTCCTAGTTCGCCTGTTAGAAGATATTCGCCAACAAGAGTAATCAATTGAGCAAGATGATAAAAACCAACGAGTTCTAATGCTGCCAAGGTTTGTTTTTCAGGTTCTCCTATTCTTTCAAGGTATTTTTCTTCATAATCATACTGAATTTGTCTTAATGTCTTAATACTGGATAATGCTTGAAAAATATCTTCCCAGCCTTTATCTTTACGCACAAGAAGGACAAAAGCACTAAAAATATGTTGACTAACAACACTCCGCCAATTTTCCTGAAAATTTTCTTGTAATGGAAAATGGAATTTTTTTAATTCTAGGCGCGTTTCTGCTGTACACTCTGCAAGAAGACCTGATACACCAAGGCGAAAGGCCAAAGTTAATTGAGCCGGAAGGAGTTCATCGCGAAATTCGGTTTCAACAAGTTGAATGCCAATAGTAGAAATATGCTCATTTAATGGTTTCTGAGAATCATCTGGTAATGAGGCGAGAGTACGCCAGCAGGTAAATGCTTTTTGGAAATATTCAATTGTCTCTTTTACTTTTTCATCATCTTGTTTTGCTACAAGATTTTGATAAGCTCTTATTCCTTGTTTTTCATAAATGAATCCGTATCTTGATAGTTTTTCAGGAGCAGGTTGACTCGTGTCTTCAGTTTGCACTGAAGCAATCATACGAGCAAGAGTGGCATGATCTGCTTGTTGGATAAAAATGGGGATATTTAGCTCTTTTAACGTTGTCTGTAGTAAGGCGTTATTCAAACAAGAACCTCCATTTTTTCAACAACATCGTACCACTTCCTTATGGTATCATCTGTGTCTTCTGGAATGCAAGCGACCAAAAAGCGAATAGAAGCAGGGTCGTATTTATTGGGTTTTTTCCGAAAGCTTCCAAAATCTGCTTGTGTATATTTTGCTTTTGGGCGAACTAAGACACTATTTACTATAATACGAAGCATATCAAAACGTTTCTCTTCAAGATAGAGAACTGCTGTTGTTAAGAGATCAGCAATATCCTGATCCCTCGTAAATCGCACTGCACGCCATACTTTATCTTTTGTAGCTTCATCTAAGTTATCAAGATGGTGACGGTGTTGTTTGCTTAGACACTCATCGCCACTATCGACAACCTGGGGAGGAGATTTTTGCTCGTCTGATACCTTAACTTCACATAGCACAAGCGTTAGTAGATTATCTATTTCGATACCAATTGCGTCTATTCCTCTACCAGCCGAATCTCTTAATTCGCGGTAGCATATACTTTTAGCTCCGAATAATGTACTGTAGTCCCGCTCAAGAAGCATATAGCAAAGAAGCTCACCGAAATCGCTCCGAACGACATCAAAATTCCCTCCTTTATACTTTGGAATAGATGCCTTCCTCAAGTATTTTTGAATGCAGGACACATCCATTTGAATATCGCTCTGATTGACAACTATAGTCCTAGGAGTAGTTTCCCGATGAGTGAGGAGTTTTATGTACTCTTGAGCTAGAGGGCTAAACCAATCTGAATTAGAACAGTCATATGGCTCGTAGACACGAAAGTGATGTTCGTCAAAATCGAACTTCTCAATAAGCTCAAAAGGTACTGTCATTGATAGTCCTTACCATCTTCAAGTGATCCTGCAGGCACTGAGGGTTCAAAAAACTTTCAGTTATGTCTATCTCTTTAAAGAAAAGGATAGGATCTCCACACAGAAACTTATTTCTTAACCACTCCTAAACTACACATTCTAAATAAGATTGAATTTTTTGACGGTTACAAAGTGTTTCTTAGCTCATGAGTGCTTTAATGCTCATAATTGTTACACAATTATACCTGTTTTAGCCTCCGCCAATCCCGTTAACACTTCTGCATCATGATAATAAATTTGAGCTTTTGTATCAAGGAATTGGTACTATTGATCTCTGTGTAAACAAATAAAGTCGCTAGGAAGAGTTAAGGGGGAAGGAACATGGTTTACATATTTTCATCTACGAGCGTATGGGTACCAGATTTCACGACCATCTATAATCACCATCGGCTTTCAATAGGAGCTATTTGTTTGGAAGGACGCGTATCAAGGGCGGCGGTAGCTTGTATGCTTGTCAAAATCGCTGTACCTCAAGAGATGGCGCAGAAGGTTTGGTAGTGGGTTATACAGGGAGGATGGGCAGTGATTGTCACCGTAATGATCTCTTCTTCTGAAGCGTTCAGTGATGCTTTCATTTTGCCATACTATCCTCCCTGTATAACCCACTACCCTGCGTTTCAGGCACCGGGTGGGCTCTCTCGGTGCCATAACCCCGCTTATTAGGTATCAAGGAAATCCCACTCACTACCGAGCACCCAACGGAGCGTGGAGAGCTTTCCGTTCCACATGCCCCACTCGAAGTCGTCCGCGACTGGTCGCAGATCCGGTCGGCGGTCCCTGGCCCGTTCCGCAGCCTCCAGCGCTACCCGGTAGGTCCCTTCGTCGGCCTGCTCATGCTCGCCCAAATCGTACTTGTGCTGGAACATGAGGTGACGCTCGTACCAAATTCGGTCGAAGAACTCCTGCTCTGCTTCGAGAATTTCATCGAGTGTCCTCGGCTCCTCTTGAAAGTCCGACTCCTCGACAAGCTCCTTGAACTCCTCGCCGAAGTGACCATCGAACGCTGCTTCTAAGCCCTCGATCTGGTAGAAGTAGTCAGAGCCATAGTCGGCGAAAAGATCAGCTAGATCGGGGTGCGGCTGTCTTCTGTCTCCGCTCGGAAGCGAGAAGTCCTCGTGGTTGGAGGTGACGAAGCAGTACCGATCCGACTCCAAGTTGGCACCGTTGATTGCCGATCTGTATAGCTCGATCAATAGCGCATCAGCAACACTGTTCTTCGAGCGATGAAATGGTGCCTTCTTCTCTAGACCTCGCTGCACCACTCGTGCGTAGTCACCGTCTGTCGGGTCGAGCCAGTGAGCTTTGCGCAGCAGTTCAGCAATGTCACTGAAGTTGCGCGTAGTCATTGCGCCGACGAGTGGGACTTGATGCGCTAAACCATCAAGCAAGTTGAGCGCATTGTGGCGATCCTCTCCGCCGTACTCGTCGAGATCTTTCTTGAGCAGTCTAAATCTCTCCGCGACGCTTGCTGTCATGGCCGTCTCAATACGTCCACGGTTTCGCTCGAACTCGTCGAGCACAACTGCAGGAATGAGCAGCTCAAGCTTCTTCTGAAACATGAGAACTCGCATGGCTACGATCCACTTCTGACCGTCTCGCCTCTTGGCGAGGTCTAGCCATACAGACGTGTCGACGAGGAGATGGATCATCGGTCTTTGATCCTCTGAAAGGCGGTGAGCAGTAACGATGGTTTGCGCATTTCGAGTCCTCTCTCTCACTAAAGAAGCCAACTATACGATTCCTCCTTAAGTATACCGGATCGCCAGGCTGATTGCAAAAAAGTCACCAGCAATTTGCGTAAGAGCCGAATAATTCCAATGGAGTAGAGGTGACCAGCACTCTCTGTGGTGTAGAGACCGAGACCGTTGGGATCATATCCACCTGTGGAGGTGCGGAGTTGGTCAATGGCATCTGTCCTCTTGTGGTAACACGTGAAGATTGTGCAGTTCCGCCTCGAGGTTGAGACGTCTGCTAAGCAGCATTGCTACAGGAAATGCAGGCAAGGGCAATCATTGAGAGGATTGTAGAGAACCACCATGGCTTTATTCTTACGGCGGAGTCAGAAGGACGCTGTCTGTTTAGCATATAGCCTCCTTGGCACAAGGTAATGCGAATCTGGTGACGAGAACAGCATATCAGTTCGGTCAATGCTCTTCCTCAGTTGGCACTACTTGGGCCGTTGGGCTACTCTTCACAGGCTTGATTAACCCTGGAGAGCGTAAGAGTATTAAGAAGTCTCTAGAGAGCATTGGTGTTTTCATCATGGCCTTTTCATTTCAGGAGTGAGCAAAGAGGCGTCGGTATCATATTCGGCTTTGCTTTCTAGCACTTGAGGCGTATCGTTTACCTCGGCTTTGACTGTGCTTGTACGTTTATGCTGACGTATCTTTTGTACAAGTAGGACAGAGAAGAAGATAGCTGCCAGCAGGGCGAGAAGAAGACCTGAGAAAGCCCCGAAAAGGCCTGCAGCTTGCTCCCAGGTTTCTGCGAAGATATAACCCAGGCTGAGAGGAATTATTGCTCCAACTGCTTCACCAAGCACATCCCAGAGCAAGAAGCTACGGTAGGGATATTGTTCCAATCCTGCAACCAGATTTATCGTGCCGCCAAGAGCAGAGAAAAGAACCCGTGTCATAAATATTGCCCATCCTCCTCCTTTCCTAAAGTAGGTCTGGCTTTGCGCCAGGGCTGGTAGCGTGATCCAACGAAAGCGCTTTTGTCGCTCAAGCCAGGCTACTAAAACCGTCCCCAGGCGCCGACCAAGAATATAGCCAAGATTATCTCCCATCACGAATGCACTCAAAACAACCGGAAACAGGATCATGATATTGAAATCACCAAGAGCGGAAAAGGCTCCCGAGGCGAAGAGGAGCAGTGAGGCAGGTATAGGAGCACCAACGGCAGCGACGAAAATGATCAACCAGAGAGCCGGATAGCCATATTGTTGCAATGCATCGATAAAGAACGCGTTCAATATATCGTTCTCCCTGGCATTGCTGAAAGAGGTCCTCTATTAATATGTTGCGTTAGTGCTAGTGCTATAAATCTGGGGTGGTGCTTACGATACGCCAAAATGGCATCTTGAGCGGTACGTATTACTTGATCTACAGGCTGTCGTTTATAATTCGCAATATCATAGAGCGTTGCATGACGGAACTGGGCTGATTTGTCCACAGTGAGCGAGCGGTACAGATAGTTTTCGGGGACATGGCAAACATGGGAAATCACATGGATAGTCATCCAGGGGCGTATCGTACTCACATCTCCTGCTTTGGCCGCACTATACTGGTACTGGAAATTGTGTACTGCCTGAAAGGCCCTGACAGCAGTAAAGGCCAGCAATCCCAGTATGAGAATCAACAAAAAGCTGAGAAGGCTCAGTTTGGCTCGTTCGCTCAGTGTGTCCACCTTTTCCTGACTCTTTCTTTTATCGTGACTGCTCAGCTCACCTCGCCACCTCCGGTGGCTCGCGTAGGTTTTTTGGTATGAGTCATCCCGAATTTTTGAGAAGCCCTTCAAACATCTTTTTGCAGGGGTTGCAAGGGGATATGCCCCTTGCCTGAGGTATGGGGCTGTGCCCCATTTCTCTCTTTTCTTGCGCCGCAAAAGGGGAAAAAAGTATTTCGGGGACACCCCGATCCCCGACAGAGGGCGGCTGCCCTCTGCACTCCCGCTTTTAAAAAGGCAATACGAACATTTCAGGTTCCAGAAAAATTCGGGATGACTTATGCCACGAACTGCGAACTGCCGGAGGCAGTGAGAAAACAGAAAGGGATCTGGGTAGTTAGATGTCTATAAGTATCCCAATTATCAAGATAGTTGACCTAAGGATACCATGTTAGAGCAAGGTAGATCCAATTATCAAACTCCAAATCTCACAAGAAAGTAGTAATATTGGATAAATAGGCTCCTACTTCGTTATACTAGGTAGTGGTGATAACAAAGAGCTTCTGCTCTCTACCCCTTGACCCTATTTGTTACCATTGGAATAATGGGTCTTGTTCTTTTTCTTTGGAGAGGAATTTTATTAATGAGTTACGATCCTAATCAGCCTAGTCAGTATCCCAATCCAGGCCAATACGGTGGATATACTCCCCAACCTCAATCCTCCGATCCGTATAGTGGTCAGCAGCCTGGGCAGCCTGGGCAGCAATACGGTCAGCCCGGTCAACCATATACGCAGCCTGGTCAGCAGTACGGGCAGCCTGGTCAGCAATATGGGCAGCCCGGCCAGCAATACGGTCAGCCTGGTCAGCAATATGGGCAACCTGGTCAGCAGCCCTATGGCCAGCAGCAGAACCCATATGGTGCGCCAGGAGCAAATGGATCGACGATGGGCATGGAGCCGAACATAGCCGCTGGTTTGAGTTATATCCTAGGCTGGGTGACTGGCCTTATCTTCTTTCTACTGGAGAAGCAGAATCGCTTTGTGCGTTTCCATGCTATGCAGTCTATCCTGTTCTCCATTGCCTATATTGTGCTTGAGGTCTTCGTCAGTATAGTTACTTATGTGCTCCCTTTCTTGGGGTTCCTAAGCACTCTGCTCTTTCTAGCTATGCTTGCAGTATTGATTATCCTGCTAGTTAATGCCTTCCAGGGTAAATACTTCAAGTTGCCAGTGATTGGTGATTATGCAGAGCGTTATGCTAATCCATCTGTCTAAGCAGCAAGAATGATGGAATAAATGGTGGTTAGCCTATTGAGGCAACCACCATTTTTGTAACTATTAAGGTGCTCTCTCTTGACTACTCACGACCTACAGCCGTTCGCAAGCTTTATTATTAGAGGAGGGGAGGGTTTGGCAGCCACCGGCTGCCAAACCCTCCCCTCCTCATACACCAGGCGAGCCACCATAGGTGGAGAGGTGAGTTGAGTAGTTACGGAGAGAGACTGGATATTCTGGCTTCTACTTGTTTTGCCTCAGCCTTGCGTCCCATCGTTCTCAGCAGGAAGATATAGTTTTTCCGTAGTTTTTCCGTGCGAGGGTGGTCGAGTCCTAACTGCTGCTCGCTGATCCTGAGGGCACGCTGCAATAAGGGTTCGGCATGTTCATATTTGCCCTGCTTACGATAGAGGACGGCCAGATTGTTGAGGCTTTGTGCGGTGTCAGGGTGGTCAGGTCCCTGCTGCTGCTCGTTTATAGAGAGGGCACGCTGGTACAGGGGCTCGGCATGTTCATATTTGCCCTGCTTGCGATAGAGGACGGCCAGGTTATTGAGGCTTTGTGCGATATCAGGGTGGGTAGGTCCTAACTGCTGCTCGCTGATGTTGAGGGCCCGCTGCAGCAAAGGCTCGGCATGTTCATACTTGCCCTGCTCCTGATAGAGGACAGCCAGATTGTTGAGGCTTTGTGCTGTGGAGAGGTGGTCAGGTCCCATCTCTTGCTCGCGGATGTTGAGGGCGCGTTGCAACAAGGGCTCAGCGAGTTCATCCTTCCCTTGCTCGTGATAAAGCATGGCCAGGTTATTGAGACTTTGCGTTGTGTCAGGGTGGTCAGGTCCCAACTGCTGCTCACTGATGCTGAGGGCATGCTCATACAAGGGCTCAGCTCGTTCATACTTGCCCTGCTCATGATAGAGGACGGCCAGATTGTTGAGACTTTGTATTGTATCAGGGTGGTCAGGTCCCAACTGCTGCTCACTGATGCTGAGGGCGCGTTGCAGGAGTGGTTCGGCTTGTTCATATTTGCCCTGCTCGTGATAGAGAACGGCCAGATTGTTGAGACTTTGCGTTATGTCAGGATGGTCAGGTCCCAACTGCTCCTCACTGATGTTGAGGGCGCGTTGCAGCAACGGTTCGGCGAGTTCGTCCTTGCCCTGCTTGTGATAGAGGACGGCCAGATTGTTGAGATTTTGCACAGTGTCAGGATGCTCAGATTCCACAGGCTGTTCGCTGGGGGCCGTCTGGTGCAACGGTTGAGCAGGCTCATCCTGATCTCGCTGGTGAAAGAGTTCTACCAGATCTTCCAGGCTTTGTGTCGTGAAGGCATAGGCAGATTCCATAGGCTGTTCACCGGGGGCTTCCTGGTACGATGGTTGAGCAGGCTCATCCTGGCCTTGCTGGTGAAAGAGTTCTGGCAGATCTTCTAGGCTTTGTGTCGTGAAGGCATAGGCAGATTCCATAGGCTGTTCACCGGGGGCTTCCTGGTACGATGGTTGAGCGGGCTCATCTTGGTCTTGCTGCTGAAAGGGTTCTGGTAGATTGCCAAAACTGATTGTTGTAAAGGGGGCTTCTGGTTCCAACTCCAGCTCGCTGATGCTTAGATCTCCTTGGTACAACATCTCAGTTTGGTCATTTTGGCCTTGCAGTTGAGAGAGTTCCGCCAGATGGTCCAGGCTGTTTGAGACGAGGGGATGCTCAGCTTCTACTGGCAGTTCCCTGGAGGCTGCTGGCTCCTCCGATGCCTCATCCAGCTTATCCTCGTTGTGCAGCTGAAGGAGTTCTGACAGATGATAGAGGCTCGGTGCGGTGTCAGAGTGCTCAGGTCCTAGCTGCTGCTCGCGGATAGCAAGAGAGCGCTCCAGCAAGGGTTCAGCTTCTTCATACTTACCTAGCTCGTAATAGAGCATAGCTAAGCTGTTGAGAATTTGTGCAGTATCAGGGTGATCAGGTTCCAACTGCTGTTCGCAGATGGCAAGAGCACGCTGCAACAAGGGTTCGGCAGGTTCATACTTGCCCTGCTTGCAATAGAGTGTGGCTAAGCTGTTGAGGCTTTGTGCGGTATCAGGATGCTCAGGTCCCAACTGCTGCTCACGGATAGCAATGGCACGTTGAAACAAAGGCTCGGCTTGTTTATACTTGCCCTGTTCGCGATAGAGGCTGGCTAAGCTATTGAGGCTTTGTGCAGTGTCAGGATGCTCAGGCTCCAATTGCTGTTCGCGGATAGCAAGGGCGCTCTGCAACAAGGGTTCGGCTTGCTTATACTTGCCTTGCTGGTAATAATAGAGGACGGCTAAGCTGTTGAGACTTTGTGCAGTGTCAAGATGTTCAGGTCCCAACTGCCGCTTTCGGATAGCAAGGGAGCGCTGCAACAAGGGTTCAGATAGCTCATACTTACCCTGTTTGCAATAGAGGATGGCTATACTATTGAGACTTTGTGCAGTGTCAGGGTGGTCAGGTCCCAACTGTCTCTTGCGAATGGTAAGGGCACGTTGCAACAAAGGCTCGGCTTCTTCATAGTTACCCTGCTTACGATAGAGGACGGCTAAGCTGTTGAGGCTTTGTGCGGTATCAGGATGTTCAGGTCCCAATTGTTGCTCATAGATAGCAAGAGCACGCTGCAACAAGGGTTCGGTGGGCTCATACTTACCCAGCTCGTAATAGAGTGTGGCTAAGCCGTTGAGGCTTTGTGCAGTATCAGGATGTTCAGGTCCCAAGTGTTGCTCGCGGATGGCGAGGGCTCGTTGAAACAAGGGTTCGGCTTGTTCATACTTGCCCTGCTTGCGATAGAGGATGGCTAAGCTGTTGAGGCTTCGTGCGGTATCACAGTGCTCAGGTCCCAGGTGTTGCTCGTGGATAGCGATCGCACGCTGTAACAAGGGCTCGGCTTCTTCATACTTACCCAGCTCGTAATAGAGGCTGGCTAAGCTGTTGAGACTTTGTGCGGTGTCAGGATGGTCAGGTCCTAGCTGTTGCTCACAGATAGCAAAGGAGCCCTGTAACAAAGGTTCGGCTGGCTCATACTTTCCCTGCTTGCAATAGAGGACGCCTAAGCTATTGAGACTTTGTGCAGTGTCAGGGTGCTCGGGCCCTAAGTACCGCTCGCGGATAGCAAGGGCGTACTGCAGCAATGGCTTGCAGAGCTTATACTTACCCTGCTCATAGTAGAGGGTGGCCAGGCTGTTGAGACTTTGTGCAGTGTCAGGGTGGTCAGGTCCTAGCTGTTGCTCGCGGATAGCAAGGGCGCGTTGAAACAAGGGTTCGGCTTGTTCATACTTGCCCTGCTTGCGATAGAGGATGGCTAAGCTGTGCGGTGTCAGGGTGGTCAGGTCCCAGCTGTTGCTCACGAATAGCAATGGCACGTTGCAACAAGGGTTCAGCTTGTTCATACTTGCCCAGCTCGTAATAGAGGATGGCTAAGCTGCTGAGGCTTTGTGCGGTGTCAGGATGCTCAGGTCCCAGCTGTTGCTCACAGATAGCAATGGAGCGCTGGGACAAGGGTTCGGCTTGTTCATACTTGCTCTGCTTACAATAGAGCATAGCTAAGCTATTGAGACTTTGTGCAGTATCAGAGTGGTCAGGTCCCAGTTGCTGTTCGCGAATAGCAAGAGCACGCTGCAACAAGGGTTCAGCTTGTTCATACTTGCCCAACTCGTAATAGAGGGTGGCTAAGCTGTTGAGACTTTGTGCGGTGTCAGGGTGCTCGGGCTCCAACTGCTGCTCGCGGATAGCAAGGGAGCGCCGTAACAAGGGTTCGGCTTGTTTATATTTCCCCTGCTTACCATTGAGCATGGCTAAGTTGTTGAGACTTTGTGCGGTGTCAGGGTGCTCAGGCTCCAACTGCTGCTCGCGGATGGCAAGGGCGCGTTGCAATAAGGGTTCGGCTTGTTTATACTTCCCCTGCTTGCCATAGAGGAGGGCCCAAGAACCGCTCGCGGATAGCAAGGGCGCGTTGCAACAAGGGTTCGGCTTGTTTATACTTCCCCTGCTTGCCATAGAGCACAGCTAAGCTATTAAGGCTTCGTGCAGTATCAGGATGTTCAGATCCCAGGTGCAGCTCGCGGGTAGAAGGAGCGGGCTGCAACAACGGCTCGGCTGCCTCATCGGAGACCTGCTGCTGAGAGCCATCAGGGAGAAGGTCGAGACTTTGCGAGGTGTCAGAGAGCTCAGACTCGATCAGCTGTTGGTTGGTACTAGAAGGTGGCAGATACCAGAGCTCGACTTGGTCATCTTGGTCT
>WNFJ01115892.1_pt1 | contig 26175 bp, 22 predicted proteins | sample 5400461 | NCBI WGS metagenome assembly WNFJ01 (sample SAMN13153349, study PRJNA577476) | soil metagenome | isolation source: 115 cm saprolite on Douglas fir-dominated hillslope | place: USA:California | collected 2013-09-17
CCGGTGGCCTCGGACAGGTCCTGCCGGCTGCACGGCTGCCCGAAGTACAGCGTCCACAGCAGCACCGACCGGTTGTCCCGGCGCAAATCGCGAACGGTCGCCCGTCGTCGCTCCGGCATGGCTTCCCCCCAGTGACGGTTCTAGACCTTATAACAAGCATCTCACGAAGCCAGCCTGGGACCTTGCTGGGTCGGCAGCCTCGACGGCCGGTTACCCCGAAGTTAAGTTACGTTATGAAATAAGTCCTATATCAAGCCGGTCACCCAGCGAAGCAGTCACTTCGGAGGGACATGTGCGTACCCGAACCCGCCTCGGGTGGCGACACCGGTCCAAAGACCCCGCACACGCGTGCGCCGTCCACGTACCCACCCGCGCGCGCCCGGTCAGGCGCTCAGCACAGGCCGTACACCCGCCGCGGGCGCGGTGTGCACGCCGTCTTCGGCCAGAACGCCGTCGGCGTAGGTGACCGAGTTCGCCGGCAGCGCGGGCACCCGCGGCCCGGGGAGCACGATGCCCACCAGGTTGAGGGGATCGGCGGCCGAGAGGGTGACAAGCTCGCCGGTGCGCTCGAGCTTTCGCGCCGAGCGGAGGGCGTCGACCGCCTCGGGCAGCGCGAACTGCTCGCCGCTGAACCCGGCGACGAACCGGCCGCCCCTGATCGTTCCGCGCGCCTCCATGCGCCGGAACGCCCACAGCACGTCACGCCAGGGCACGGCGAGATTCTCCCGCGTCATGAGGTCGCGGAAGACCACCCCCCACCGGGCGGCAAGCTGCTCCGCCACGGCCTCCGCGAGCTCGTCAGGATCATGGGCCGCCACCGCGTCGGGAAGCAGCGACCACCGGCCGCCCGATCCGGCCGCGAGGGCGCTGCGGCCGCGCCGGAGCCTGCGCCCCTCCGGCGCCCGGGCCAGGCTCCGGCGGCGCAGCAGGGACCGGACGGCACGGAATCCGTCCGCCGTGACGAGCCCGCGCGCCACCCCGTCCCAGAGGGCCTCCGCGACCTCAGCGGGCAGCCGTCCGGTCAGCGTGGCCAGGTCGGGCTGGAACAGCGCGCCGTTATCGCGGAGCGCGTCGAGCACGTCACGGGTGCGGCCGGGACCCGGCTCCACCGGCCTGCGGTCGGCCCGCGCCGCCCGCAACAGCCAGGGCAGGTCTGCCCGGATCGTCAAAGTGATCGGGGTCACCCTGGACGGCGTCAGGCCGCTGCGCCTTGGCAACTCGTCGGGTTCGCCGCCGCGCACCGACAGCCGCCCCCACGTCACCTCGCCCGACAGGCACAGGTCGTCGAGCCAGTCGCGACGGTAGCCGTCCACGCGCGCGCCGAGGATGGCGTCCTCCCAGGCACCGGCGGCCAGCTCGAAGCCCTGTAGCTGCTCGACCACGCAGAGCACGCCGTAGCGGCCCTCTCGCCTCGTGCCCGGGGCCACGTGCTGCCACCGCAGCAGGAACCGCATGAAATCGCGCGATGTGACCGGCTCGATCTCCTGCCGCAGCCGCTGCCGGGTGTACGCGTGGATCCGGGCCAGCAGCCGCCGTGAGCAGAACTCCTCGCTGCCCTCCGGCGCGGTGAAGTGCCCCTGGATCGCGAAGCCCTCCTGTTCGAGGCGGGCGAGCCCGCGCAGCACGGTGGCCTGCGCCAGCCCCGTCACCGCCGACAACTCCGCGGCCGTGGACGGGCCCCGGCATTCGAGGTGGCCGCGGAGCATCTCCGCCGCCGCGGCGTCCTGTTCACCGGCGGCTGCCGGGGGCGCGGTCGGCGCACGGTGATCGGGCGTCACCTGCGCGCCGGGGAAGAGCGTTTCGATCCAGGGCCGGCGTTCCACGGCGCACCACAGGACGCCGCCGGGCGCGTCGACCGCGACGGCACGGCCGGCGGCGGCGAGCCGGTCGAACCACTCGCGCCAGCCGCCGGTTTCGCGGAGCCCTACCACCGTCATCAGCAGGTCGTGCAGCTCGTCCGGATCGCGCGGGTCGGGCTGGACCTGCGCGCGCACGCGCTCGATCGCGGCGGGGTCGAGCCTGGCCAGGTCGCGAACTTCCACCGGCAGGCCCCGGCGAAGCTGGACCGCGCGGCTGCGGCGTTCCTCGAGCGGAGCGTCGTCGAGGAAGGTGAATGGCCGGCCGTTCAAGATCTCGTGAGCGAGCACGGACGGCTCGGTGGTGTCGCGGACCACGACCGTGACGCGGCCGGACTCGATCCCCTCCACCAGCTGTTTCAGGCCGTCGATGTCCATCGCTTCGCGCAGGCAGTCCTCGAGGGTCTGGTGCACGAGCGGATGATCGGGGATCTCGAGCGGGCCAGGCGCGACATTCTCCTGGCACGCGGCGAGGGTAGGGAACACCGCGGCCATCAGGTCGTCGGCCTCCATCCGCTGGATGGCCGGCGGGTTCTTGCGGCCGCCGCGCATCCGCAGCACCGCGAGTGACCGGTTCAGGTTCCACCGCCAGCGGGCCTGGAACATCGGCGAGGTCAGCACCGCCTGCCTGACGACGCTTTCCACCGTCTTGGAGGCGAGGAACTTCGGCACCCGCTCGAGCGGGAAGCTGTGCTGCGGCCCGAGCGAGAGCAGGATGGCGTCATCGCTCGCCGCGGCCTGGAGCTCGAAGTCGAAGGTCACGCAGAACCGCTTGCGCAGGGCGAGCCCCAGAGCACGGTTCAGCCGGGCGCCGAAGGGCGTGTGCCCGACAAGCTGCATGCCGCCCGCGTCGTCGAAGAACCGTTCGAGCACGATCGTGTCCATGGTCGGCAGGACCCCGAGCGCGCCGAGCCCGGCGCGCAGGTAGGCCGCGATGGTGCGCGCCGCGTCGTCGTCGATTCCGCATTCCTCCCGCAGCCAGCGGCTGGCGCCATCCTCGTCACCGGCCGCGAGCCGCCCCGCGACCGCCTGCCGTAGCCCGGAAACCGCCTCGGAAAGCTCCACCGTGCGGCCGGGCGCCTCACCGAGCCAGAACGGCACCGACGGCGGCGCTCCCTGCGCGTCCACGACCCGGACGGTGCCCGGCTCTACCCGGCGGATTCGCCACGACGTCGTGCCGAGCAGGAACACGTCACCGGCCATGCTCTCGATCGCCCAGTCCTCGTTCACGGTGCCGACCAGAGTTCCGTCCGGCTCGGCCACCACGCGGTAGTCGCCGAGTTCCGGGATCGCGCCGCCCGAGGTCAGCGCGGCGAGGCGGGCACCCCGCCGCCCCCGCAGCCGCCCCGCCACCTGATCGCGGTGCAGGTACGCGGCCCGGCGCCCCCGGCCGGTGCGGATACCCTCCGACATGAGCTCGACGACGTTGTCGAAATCCTCCCTGGACAGCGCGGCGAACGGCGACGCCCGCCTGAACAGTTCGAACAGGTCGTCTTCTGGCCAGTCGGCCGCCGCGCACTCGGCCACGACCTGCTGCGCCAGAATGTCGAGCGGATGCGCGGGTACCCGCAGGGCGTCGAGCCGACCGGAACGTACGCCGCGCAGCAGCGCCGCGCATTCGACGAGTTCGTCCCTTGACGTCGGGTACAGCCGCCCCGCGGGAGTCCCTGTCCTCGTGTGGTTGGAGCGGCCCACCCGCTGCAGGAACGTCGCGAAGCTGCGCGGCGAGCCGATCTGGCAGACAAACTCCACCGGCCCGATGTCGATGCCGAGTTCGAGCGAAGCCGTCGCGACCAGGGCCCGCAGGTCGCCAGAGCGCAGCCGGGACTCGACCCGCTGGCGCCGGCCCGCGGACAGGCTCCCGTGGTGCGCGGCCACCTGGTCCTCGCCCAGCCGCTCACCAAGCTGGTGCGCGACGCGCTCGGCCATCCGCCTGGTGTTGACGAACACCAGCGTCGTCCGGTGCTCGTGCACGTGCGCCGCGATGAGATCGAGGATCTCGGCCATCTGCTCGGCCGACGGAACCGCGCCGAGTTCGTCGTCGGGTATTTCGAGCGCGAGATCGAGCTCACGGCGGTGCCCGGTGTCGACGATCGCGCAACGGGGGGAGCCATCGGCGCTCTCGCGGCCGGTGCCCGCGCCCACCAGCAGCCGGGCGACGGTTTCGATGGGGCGCTGGGTCGCGGAGAGGCCGACGCGCTGCACCGGCCGCTGCGCCACGTGGGTCAGCCGCTCGAGCGTGAGGGCGAGATGCGCCCCCCGCTTGTTCGCCGCGACGGCGTGGATCTCGTCGATGATCACTGCCTCGGTTTCGCGGAGCATGGCCCGGCTCCGGTCCGCGGTGACCAGGAGATACAGCGACTCCGGCGTGGTGACGAGGAAGTTGGGCGGGCGCCTCAGCATGGCGGCGCGCTCGGACGCGGCCGTGTCACCGGTCCGGACGGCAACCCGGATCGCGGGTGCGCCGAGCCCGAGTTCGGCGGCGACCTCGCTGATCTCGCGCAGCGGCGTGTCGAGGTTCTGCCGGATGTCGACGGCAAGCGCCTTCAGCGGCGAGACGTAGATGACCTGCGGGCCACCGCTGCTGTCGATGCCCGCCTCGTGCGCGCGATACAGCCGGTCGATGCACACCAGGAAGGCGGCCAGCGTCTTGCCTGAGCCGGTCGGCGCCGCTATCAGCGTGTGCGCGCCCGCCGCTATCCGTGGCCAGCCACGGGCCTGCGGGGCGGTCGGCCCGGACGGAAACCGGCGCTCGAACCAGGTACGAACGGCCGGGTGGAACGACTCGAGCACTCGGTCACAGTACCTTCGGCCACCGACAGTCCGCATCGGTCCGGCGGTCCGCACTGGCCCGGCGGTCCGTATCGGCCCGGCGGTCCGCACTGGCCCGGCAGCAGGGTTGCGCGGTTCTAACAGCTGCCGGGTGGCGCATCTACCGGCGGGGCGGGTACAGACTGATGAGCGTTGGCCCGATTTGCGGCCGCGTGGACCGTCACGGCGTCGCCGCCAGATGGGACGTGCAGATGTTCGAAAAGTTCACCGACCGCGCGCGGCGCGTCGTCGTCCTGGCCCAGGAAGAGGCCAGGATGCTCGACCACAACTACATCGGCACCGAGCACATCCTGCTCGGCCTCATCCACGAGGGTGAAGGAGTGGCCGCGAAGGCGCTCGAGTCATTGGAGATCAGCCTGGAGACCGTGCGCCAGCGGGTCGAGGAGATCATCGGCCACGGCAAGGACGCCCCGGCCGGGCACATCCCGTTCACGCCCCGGGCCAAGAAGGTGCTCGAGCTTTCGCTGCGCGAAGCGAAACAGCTTGGCCACACCTACATCAGCACCGAGCACATCCTGCTCGGCCTGGTCCGCGAGGGCGAAGGGGTGGCCGCGCAGGTGCTCGTCAGCCTCGGCGCGGACCTGACCAGGGTTCGGCAGGCTGTGGTCCAGCTTCTCGCCACCTACCAGGGCGGCGGCGAGGAATCTTCCGTCCGGCGCCGCAGGGGCGGCCAGATGCAGCCGGACGACATCGCCGACCGGCTCGACGCGATCGCGGCGCGCCTGGCCGCCATCGAGCGGCGGCTCGGCATCGATCACGAGCAGGTACCACGTGAGCTGCGCGAACTCGACGACCAGGTGGCCGGCCTGCGCAGGGAGAAAGAGGCCGCGATCGAAGCTCAAGACTTCGCCAAGGCGGCGGCCCTGCGCGACACGGAAAAGCAGTTGCTGCGGCAGCGGGCGGAGAAGGAGGAGGAACTCGCGGCAACCGGCGAGCAGGCGGACGCGGGCGCCGGCGTGATCGCCGCCGTCGAGGAAGCGGATCGGCTGCGCGCCGAGGTCGGCCGCCTGCAGGCCCTCCTGCGTGAGCACGGCATCGAGCCAGGCGACCGCTCCGCCTAACCCCTTGCTACGGCGGTACCGGACAGCGGTACGGGACAGTGGTCACAGCGCTTGCCCTTGGGCGGGCGGCACGGGGAAGATCCCCTGCCCGGGGGTGAGGATCCCGCGCGGATCGTACCGGCGCCTGGCCGCCGCGAGCAGCGGCCACGCCTCGCCGAAGTGAGCGCGCCAGTCGGCCGGAGTCGTGGGGATGGATCCGACCGGATACTGGTATCCGCCGAGATCACGCACCTGCTCATACAGCGCGCGGTTCGCGGAGATCATCGCATCGGCGCTGATCGCGCCGGTGTCCGGGGCCGCGGTCTTCAGCAGTGCGAAAAGGAACACCAGGTTCTCGCCCGGAACCCGGAGCAGCGGCGCCGTGAGGACGCTGCGGCGCAGCGGGTAGAACAGGATCACCCCGCTCGCGCCGATGTCGGCCGGGGTGAGACCGGCAAACACGCCCGACACGAACTCGTCCGTGGCGCTGCCGGGCAGGACGACGTTCCACCATGGGTGGGGGTCGAACCACTCACCTGTCGACTCGAGGAACGCGACGGCCGGGGCAAGCCGGTCGAGGAAGTCGAAGTACCCGAGATCGGAGATCTGCTCGGTTCCCCGTTCGTAGCCGAGGTCACCGATCAGAGCCGCGTCATCGGGTGGCGTCCCGTCGTAGTACGCGGCGGCTTCCATGTAGTACTGCCACCCAGCGGAGCCGTTAGGTATCGGTTGTGCCGCACCCTCCATGAAGGAGAACCGGCCATCTCGCGCCACGCGCCGCTGGTCGGCGGTGAGCGCACGTACCGACGGATAGAACAGGACGTAGTGCCTGACCGAGGGCTTGGCGGGCAGCAGCCGCAAGGTGGCACGGACGATCACGGCACACTGGCCAAGGCCGGCCAGTGCCGCGTGGAACAGCTCCGGCCTGCGGGTGGGCGAGCAGGCCAGGCGTTCCCCCTTGCCCGTCACCACCTCGAGTTCGACGACGTTGTCGACCTGCGCGCCGAAGTGGTGGGACGCGCCGCCGAGCCCGCCGACCGACAGGGTGCCGCCAACCGACAACTCCAGGTAGTCGGTTAGCACGGGAGGGGTCAGGCCGCGCGGCAGGGTCACGCTGAGCACCGCGCTCCATTTGGCGCCCGCCGCCACCGTGACCAGGCCCGCCGACACCTGGACGGTGTCCAGCGTGCTCATGTCGATGACAAGCCCGCCGGCGACCTGGGCCTGTCCGTACGTCCCGTGACCCTGACCGCGCGCGGCGGCCGTGATCCGGTGATCGTGGCAGAACCGCAGCATCACCGCGACGTCCTCGATCGACCCGGGTTGCAGCACGGCGCGCGGCGTGCGGTGCACGATGTGCCCGAAGTCGTCCGCCGCCGCCGCAAGATCAGAATTGTCGAAGGCGAGGCGGCCGGTGAGCGGCGGCACGTGTCCGGCCGATTCGCGGCCACGGCTACCCGAGACCCAGTTGCGGGTGAGCGGATCGAATCCGGTGATCACGGCGCCGGCGGCGATCCCGCGTACGAAGCTGCGCCTGGTCGGTTCTGGCCGCATACGACACCTCGTCTCAGCAGTGGGGAATGCGACGAACACTATCGCACAACTGGTAACGTAGCCGAACGAATAGCCATCCTCTCGGCTATAGGCCAGATGCCGGGCAAACCGTTAAAAATGTGTGAAATATTGCGCGTGACGGCGTCCAACACGGCGCGGCCACCTTAAAGTTTGTGCGCGGTCGCGGGATCGCGGGCTCCTCGTGGCCCGCACCAGCGTTCCCGCCGGCCCGCCGCGATGTCACCGCGTGCCGATCCGAGTCGATGACGAAGGGGAGTACTGGGCATGACCGGCGGGGCTTACGGTCCGGGCGACGCGGAGGGCGCAGACTGGCCGGGCCGCGAAGCCGCGCAGGCGGTCGCGTACGACCGGATCGGTGACCGCTACGACGACGCGTTTCCGCACAAAGAAGGGCAGCTGGCCTGCGGCAACTGGCTGCTGGCCAGGCTTGACCAGCCGGCCCGGGTGCTCGACGTGGGGTGCGGTACCGGGTTGCCCACCGCGCATCAGCTTGTGGCGGCCGGATGCGCCGTGACCGGCATCGACATCTCACCCCGCATGCTGGCGCACGCCCGCGGCAACGTGCCGAAGGCGGACTTCGTCGAGCTTGACGTCATGGACATGGACCGGCTGCCGGGTTCCCACGACGCCGTGGTCGCGTTCTTCACACTGCTCAATCTGCCGCGCGCGGTCATTCCCCGCGCCCTCGCCATGATCCACGGGGCACTGGTACCGGGCGGGTTGTTCTCGCTCGCCATGGTGGAGGCCGACGTCGACGACGTGCCCATCCACTTCCTCGGATCACGAATCCTCGTCACCGGCTATCTGCGCGACGAGCTCAGGTCCGTGCTACGTGCGGCGCGCTTTTCCATCGAGGAAGAAAGGGCGATCTCATACGCGCCCGCGAGCACCGAGGCGCGCCCCGAGATCCAGCTCTTCATGAACTGCCGCAGGCTGGAATGAAACATGCCGTGCCGATCACCGATTACCCAGGCGCATAAAACAACCGCTGAGGCCGACGACAATGGGACAGCTCGCTGCGGGAACCGCCAATGAGCAGGGGGTACGTACTGGCGTCCGCCCGGTCCGGTCGCGGGACAGGGGCGGGCGCACGCTGCGGGCGCGGCTCCGGTTCCTGAACGACGCGACGATCAAGATCGCAGCCGGCCTTGACCTGCCGGAAACGGTTCGCGGCCTGGGCCACGCGGTCGTCCCTGTGCTCGCCGACTTCGTCGCGATTCACCTGCTCGATGGGCTGCTCACCGCGGAAGTTCCTGGCCTCGGGGAACCAGGCACGCGGGACGCCGCGGCCGCGGCCGTCCGCCGCGTGGTGGTGGTCGACGACGCGGTACCCGGGCTCTGGCGCGACACCATCCCCGAGGGCGAGGTCCAGGTCATGCGGCCGGGCAACCCGGGCAGGCAGGCGATGAGCTCGCGGCAGCCAGTGCTGCTGCGGCGCATCGGCCCGGTGGAGGCGAAGGAACTGGCGGGCGCCCACCGGACGGGTGACCTCGAACCCCTCGTACGCGACCATTCCCTGCTCGCGGTCCCGCTCAGCGTCGGCGACCGCGCCGTAGGCTGCGCGATCATGCTGCGCGGGCCCGGCAGGCCCGCGTTCGACGACGTCGACGTCCTCACCGCGACGCAACTGGCGGCGCAGGCCAGCCAGGCCGTCGCCAGCACCTGCAGGTACCGTGACGAGGCCGCCACCGCCGACGCGCTGCAGCACAGCATGTTGCCGGCGCGGCCGCCGCGGCTGGCCGGCGTGGAGATCGCCCATCGCTATCTCCCCGGCAGCAAGAACGCCCAGGTGGGGGGCGACTGGTTCGACGCCATCCCGCTGCCGGGCAGCCGCGTCGCCCTGGTCGTCGGCGACGTCATGGGCCACGGCATCCGCTCAGCAGCGATCATGGGTCATCTGCGGACCGCCGTCCAGACGCTCGCGGCGCTAGACCTGCCACCAGAGCAGGTGCTGCGCCACCTTGACGATCTCGCCCAGCGGCTCGACGACGATCACCTCGCGACCTGCATCTACGCGGTCTACGACCCGGTCGCCCGGACGTGTGTGATCGCCAACGCCGGCCACATACCGCCGGTCCTCGTGCACGCGGACGGTCCGGCGGAGCTGCTCGCCTTTCTGCCGACGGGCGCGCCCATCGGTGTCGGCGGTGTCGCGTTCGAGCCGGTCGTGGTGAAGGTGGCCGACGGTGACCTGCTTGTGCTGTGCACCGATGGGCTGGTCGAGATGCGTGGCAGGGACATCGGGTCGGGCCTGGCCGCGCTGTGCGAAAACCTCGCCGCGCCCGGCCTCACGCCGGACGGCCTGTGCGAAACCCTGCTTTACGCGCTGAGCGCCCGCGACAGCGAGGACGACGTGGCGCTGCTCATCGCGCGCCTGCGCGGGATTCCATGCGACGACGTGGCCGAATGGCTGCTGCATGCGAGTCCCACCACGGCCCGCACGGCGCGCCGCCTGGTACGGCGCACACTCGCCGGCTGGGACCTGTCCGGTTGCGGCGACGTGGCCGAACTGCTCGCCAGCGAACTTGTCACGAACGCCGCACGCTACGCGTCCCGGCCGATCGGGCTCAGGCTGATGCGCACCGACGTGCTGCTGTGCGAGGTCAACGACGACGACCACCACCTCCCCGCGCTGCGCCACGTCACAGACACCGACGAGGCGGGCCGCGGGCTGAACCTCGTCAGCCGGCTGGCCCGCCGCTGGGGAGCCAACCGGACGACAGACGGCAAGGTCGTCTGGTTCGAGCTGGCGCTGCCCACCGCCGACTGACGCGCCGCCGGCCGCTCTCGCAGCGTGGACGGTTGGGCCGGGCGCGTTCGCGGGGTCGGGGCGAACTCACGGCCGATGATGCGAGATCATTCGGTCAGGCGCGGCATGGCCCGCCGCCGACCGCCTGCCGCCGACCGATCGGAGATACCCGCCATGTCCGTAACACCGCTGCGTGAGCGTCCTGCCTACCGGGCGCTTGAGCGGCATCACGGCGAGATCGCGCAGCGTCACCTGCGTGATCTGTTCGCGGCGGATCCGGGGCGTGGTGAGCGGCTGGTGGCCGAGGCGGCCGGTCTTTACCTCGACTACTCCAAGAACCGGGTCACCGACGAGACCATGCGGCTGCTCGTCGAGCTTGCGGCGGAATCCGGCGTGGCGCAGCGGCGGGAGGCGATGTTCCGCGGCGAGCACATCAACGTCTCAGAAGACCGTCCCGTGCTGCACGTGGCGCTGCGGATGCCGCGGGGGACCTCGCTGGTCGTCGACGGCGTGGACGTCGTGGCGGAGGTCCACGCCGTGCTGGACCGGATGACCGGGTTCGCCGAGGCGGTGCGGTCGGGCCAGTGGCTGGGCCACACGGGCGAACCGATCAGGAACGTGGTCAACATCGGGATCGGCGGCTCCGATCTCGGGCCGGTGATGGCCTACGAGGCGCTCCGTCATTACTCGCGCCGCGACATGACGTTCCGGTTCGTCTCGAACGTCGACTCGACCGACCTGGTCGAGGCGGTCAGGGATCTGTCCGCGGCGCAGACGTTGTTCATCGTCTCGTCGAAGACGTTCGGCACGCTCGAGACGATCACCAATGCCACGTCGGCGCGTGCGTGGCTGGTGGGCGAGCTTGGTGACGAGAAGGCGGTGGCCAAGCACTTCGTCGCCGTGTCGACCAACGCGGAGCGGGTCGCGCAGTTCGGTATCGACACCGCGAACATGTTCGGTTTCTGGGACTGGGTCGGCGGCCGTTACTCGATGGACTCCGCGATCGGCCTGTCGACGATGATCGCGATTGGGCCGGCGAACTTCCGTGAGATGCTGGCCGGGTTCCACGAGATCGACGAGCATTTCCGTACCGCGCCGCTGGCGAGCAACCTGCCGGTGCTGATGGGCCTGCTCGCGGTCTGGTACGGGGATTTCTTCGGCGCCCAGACCTGCGGCGTGATGCCATACGAGCAGTACCTGAAGCGTTTCCCTGCCTACCTGCAGCAGCTGACCATGGAGTCCAGCGGCAAGCACGTCACCCTCGACGGTCGCCAGGTGGACTACGAGACCGGGGCCGTGTACTGGGGTGAGCCTGGCACCAACGGCCAGCACAGCTTCTATCAGCTCATCCACCAGGGCACGAAGCTCATCCCGGTCGATCTCATCGGGTTCGCCACGACCCTCAACCCGCTGGGTGACCACCACGACATCCTGTCCTCCAACGTCTTCGCCCAGGCGCAGGCGCTTGCCTTCGGCAAGGCCGAGGAGGAGGTACGGGCCGAAGGCACGCCCGCGAGCGTGGTGCCGCACCGCGTCATGGAGGGAAACCGGCCGACCAACGTGCTGCTCGCGGCGCTGCTCACCCCGCGAGTGCTCGGCTCGCTCGTCGCCCTCTACGAGCACAGCGTCTTCACCCAGGGCGCCATCTGGGACATCGACTCGTTCGACCAATGGGGCGTCGAACTCGGCAAGGTCCTCGCCATGAAGATCATTCCTGAACTCCAGAGCGAGACCGAACCCACCCTCGCCCACGACTCGTCGACCAACGCCCTCATCAGGCGTTACCGCTTCCTGAAGGGATAGTGGATCTCCCGTGCGGCACGAGCTTGTCACCTACGCCGACGCCGATGTGCTGGCCGAGCAGGCGGCGGTGTTCGTCGCCGATCGCACCCGCGAGGCGGTCGCCGCGCGCGGGCGGCTCACCTTCGCCGTGAGCGGTGGCCGTACGCCGTGGGCGATGTTCGCCAAGCTCGCGGGCGAGGACGTCCCATGGGAACAGGTCGAGATATTCCAGGTCGACGAGCGCATCGCCCCGGACGGCGATCCCGACCGCAACCTGACTCACCTGCGGCAAAGCCTGCGCGGAGCGCCGGCCCGCGTCGTGCCCATGCCCGTCGGCGACCCGGACCTCGACGCGGCGGCGGACTCGTATGCCGCGGCCCTGCCGGCGCGCCTCGACCTCGTGCATCTCGGGCTCGGCCCTGACGGCCACACCGCCTCGCTGATCCCTGGTGACCCCGTGCTGGATGTCACGGACCGGCTGGTCGCCGTCACCGGCGTCTACCAGGGTCACCGGCGGATGACCCTCACCTACCCGGCGCTTGCGCGGGCGGACCGGCTTCTGTGGCTGGTTACCGGCGCGGACAAGAAGGAACCGCTGGCGCGGCTGCTTGCGGGCGACCGCTCCATCCCCGCCGGGCGCGTCGAGGCCGCACGGTCGCTGGTGCTCGCCGACCGGCAGGCGGCGGAATGAGGGCGCTGGTCAGCGCGCGTCCGGGCGGATCGAGATGGCCTCGACCGACCGCCCTCGCCCGACAAGCACGGTCGTCACCATCTGGGGTGGGAACAGTCCATGGTCGACGACGCCAGGGGTGCCTGACAGCCGTACCGCGAGCACTGCCGGGTCGCTGAAGTCACCGGTGAAGTCCGCGATCACCCCGCCGTCCGGGCTCCGCGCCACGTCGCGCACCTTGACACTGCCGAGCCGGCGGAGCGTGGAGCCGAGCCCGAACTCGATGAGCTCGAGCGGAACGGGGCTGTGCAGGGCCGCAACGGTCTTCGTCGAATCGACGATGACCACGAAACGGTCCGCGGATGCGGCGACGATCTTCTCCCGGGTATGCGCGGCGCCACCGCCTTTGACCAGCCATCCGCCGGGCGCGACCTGGTCGGCGCCGTCGATCGTGATGTCAAAGCGATCGATCGAGGAAAACGGCTCCACGTGCAAGCCGAGCTGCCGCGCCGCCTGCTCGGTCCGCGGCGAGGTGGATACGCAGCGCAGGGACAGCCGGCGCCGCGCCAGCGCGGGGAGGAGGTACGCGACGGTCGAACCGGTGCCAAGGCCCACCGTCATGCCGTCCTCGACAAGCTCGGCCGCGGCCTCGGCGGCCGCCTGCTTCTCGCTCTCCACGTCTACGGTCATCGCGGCAGCCCCGTCTCGGCGGGGGCAGCGTATGTCCCACGTGGGACAAGTTCGGGCGTCAGCCTTCCCGCGTACGTCGTTGAACGACCCTCATCAATGATGCCATCGCGGTAGTTGACCCGCACACGCACGCGCATCAGGCCCCGCGCCCGCGTCACCCCGACGGAGCGTTCCGGCCGCGCGCCGGGCGATCCCAGCCTTTGACCCTGGCGCGCCTGCGCGGCCCGCCGACGACCCGCCTGAGTTCGTCGTCGGGATCCTCGCTGTCCTTCCGACGGCCCAGAGCGTTATCGTCGCGACCTCCTGGTCGGCGACCGGGCTCAGCCCGTTGCCGTGCGCGTAGGCGTGGTACCACGCGACGTGGGAGAACCCGAGGACGTAGGCGAGGATCCAGATGGTCCACATCGCGAGTGCCGCGACCGCCGCCCGCTGCGGACGGGGGAGTCTCGGCGCCAGCGGCGGCGAATCCACGAGCTCCAGCCACAGCCCCGTCCCGGCGGCAAGCAGGGTGACCATCTTGAGCGGGGAAAGAGCCGGCCGCCTGGCGAGCGCGTCCACCGCCACCGGCAGCCGCCAGGCGATCGACGCACCCGCGAAGATCGTGAGGAACGCCACGGCCCGGACGAACCCCGGGTGGCGATGCCGTGACGTCGCGAGCCGATCCGCCGGGCCACCATGGCCGTCCACGCGGTAGGAGACGTCGGCGCCGTTCCCGTGGGACAACCGGGCCAGCCGCCACGGGGCGCCGAGCACGACAAGCGCGGGCACCACAATCGCGAACAGCGCGAACTGAAGGGATTCGACGAAGACGTAGCGCCGCGCGTAGTCGCCCAGCGATCCCAGCCTTTGACCCTGGCGCGCCTGCGCGGCCCGCCGACGACCCGCCTGAGTTCGTCGTCGGGATCCTCGCTGTCCTTCGCAGGCGGATCCACCGGACGTGCGGCCCACCACACGATTTGCGGAGCGCCCGCGCGCCCGTCACCCAGATGGATCGATGACCCCGGCCGACCCGCCGCCCCTGCGCACCGGCTCCGCCGCGGCGAGGACCTGCCCATCGCCGAGGAACTCAAGTCCCGACGCCGCACCGATATTGGGGCTGATCTTGATGCTCGGATCGAGCGGCGACGTGTCGACAACGGCGAAGGACTGCCCGAGCTGCTCCAGGCCAGCCGTGGTCGGCGCGGCGATGAACTCCGGCTCGGCCTGTGTTACCGCGCCGTTGCGCTGCGACGCACGCGGCGCCGCGATCGCCTGCGGCAGCGTCATGCCGAAATCGATGCGGTTCACCAGGATCTGCAGCACGGTGGTGATGATCGACGCACCGCCAGGCGAGCCGATCGCGAGCCACGGCGTGCCCGACTTGAGCACGATCGTCGGTGACATGCTCGACCGGGGCCGCTTGCCGGCCGCGGGCAGGTTCGGATCGGGCACCCCCGGCCGCAGTGGGGTGAAGTTGAAGTCGGTCAGTTCGTTGTTCAGCAGGAATCCGCGCCCGGGCACGACCATGCCGCTGCCGCCGAGTTCCTCGATCGTGTTGGTGTAGGAGACGACATCGCCGAAACGGTCGGACACGACGAAGTGGTTGGTGTTCGTGCCCTCATCGGGCGGCCGCGCCGTGGCCGGCGCGGCCGGCGTGCACCCACCGGAACCCGCGAACGGGTCGCCGGGCGCGACCGGGCTGGTCAGCGCCTTGTCCGGGTTGATCAGGCAGGCCCGCTGCCGGCCGAAATCCGCCGAAAGCATTTGCTGCAACGGGACAGAAACAAATGCCGGATCCCCGATATAACGGTTGCGGTCGGCAAATGCCAGCCTGGTCGATTCCAGATAATGGTGCAGTGCCTGCACCCGGCTCATGTCCGACAGGCCGAAGTTGGAAAGGATGTTGAGCGCCTCGCCGCTGGTCGTGCCGCCACTGGAGGGCGGCGCCATTCCGTAGACGTCGTGGCCGCGGTAATTCACGTGGGTCGGTGCCCGGACGATCGCCGCGTAGTCATTCAGGTCGCCGATCCGCATGAGACCTGGCCGCGGCACGAGCGTGGCGCCGGGTGCGAGTGGCAGGTGCTCGACCGTGTTCACGATGTCGCCGCCGAGCGGGCCGCCGTAGAAGTCGGCCACGCCCTCGCGCCCTATCTCCGCGTAGGTGCTCGCAAGCTCCGGGTTGCGGAAGATGGAGCCGACCACGGGAAGCTGCCCACCGGGCAGGAACAACTGGCTGGTCGAGGAGAACTGGGCGAACCTCGCGGCGTTCTCCCGGATCTGTTCGCGGAAGGTCGCGTCGGCGGGGAATCCCTGCCTGGCGACGCGTTCGGCCGGGCGAAGCACCTGTGCCAGGCTCTTCGTGCCCCACAGGTCGAGCGCCTTCTGCCAGGTCATCAACGTTCCTGGCACCCCGACGGACAGCCCGCTCGTCACCGCGACCGGAAACGCGAGCGGCTTGCCCGTGGCCGGGTCGATGAACAGGCTCGTGGTCGCGAGGCCCGGCGCGGTCTCCCGGCCGTCGATGGTGGAGACGCGGTGCGTGCGCGCGTCGTAGTAGACGAGAAAACCGCCGCCGCCGATCCCCGCGACGAACGGATCCGCGACGCCGAGCGTTGCGGCGACGGCAACGGCCGCGTCGATCGCGTTGCCGCCCTGGCGCAGCACCTGCAGTCCGGCCGAGGTGGCTTCCACGTCGTCGGACGCCACCGCGCCGCCCGTCCCGACCGCGACGGCCTGCTTGGCGATCACCCGGTCCGTGCCCGCCGCGGGTCCCGCCGCCGTGGGCCGCGCCACCGCGGGCGCGATCGCGGCGCCCGAACCGACCAGAATGGCTGCGGCCAGCGCGGCGGCGCTCAGCGCGGTTCGGCGTAACGTCATGAGCAATCCTCCGGACACGCGGGTTCCCAGAGCACACTGCCGCCGCGAACATATCCCGCCAAAGGCACGCTTAAACCACCCACCCTCCTGAACGACTGCGTGCGCGTTTTCCAGCCATTGCATTAGGCGCCCACGCCTGCGGACGTCCCCGATTGCGCTGTCACGCCCACACACAAGATCACCATCCCGGTGCGGCGTCCGGGCCGGTCCGCGCGGCAGCAGTGGAACGCTACGCTGTCTCGGCGGCGCGGCATTGACGTGCCGTGCCGCTGGTAGGCGGGTGGTGGCGTTGGTAGGAGGTGGTGGCGCTGGTGTTTGCCTGGTCGGCCCTGCGGCACCGGCCCGCCCACGCCCGCGCTGCCCTAAAGTGCCATTTGGGACCCCCGCGATCACACATCATGACGCAACGTGTCCGGGCTGCCAGGTCCGGCAGCGACCGCGCTGCGCCGCACCGGCCAGCGCCGCGGATCGGAGGGGTCAGGGCACCTGTGATCGGCGGCGCTGATGTGCCGGCGGTTCCGGGGGCCGAGGGGGTCGGCGATTTGCTGGTGTGTTCCGGACACGCGGTGGCAGCGTCATCGAGAGAGAGCACCCCGGCCACGTGTGCGCCAGGCCGGCGCGCCGCGCGGCTGCTGGCACCCGGCACACCGCCGCGACGCGCACGGATTGCGCGGGGTGCCGCTTGGGCGGGGTGCCGCCGGTGTGAGCGTGCCGCCTGCGCGCGGTCGGCTTGCACGGGGTGCGGCTTGCGCGGGGTGCCGCTTGGGCGGGGTGCCGCCGGTGTGAGCGTGCCGCCTGCGCGCGGTCGGCTTGCACGGGGTGCGGCTTGCACGGGGTGCGGCTTGCGCGGTGGTGGCGGGCAGCGCGGGCGTTGTGGATCATGTTGTTCGCGGTTCGCGCCGCGGCGGCTTCACCCGATCTGGGTGAACCATGAGGGCTCATCGATCGGGTTGACTTGACCAGGAGCGCTGGCCCGCTCCCGCTGTTGCGGTCGGAGGGTCCGGAGGAGGGTGCATGGCGCGTAAGTCCGACGAGGTGGCCGCGCCGGGTGGCAGTCCGGCTGGTGAGCAGGCTGAGCGGCCGCCGCCTCCGGCCACGCGCGGCCAGCGGTGGCTGGCCCGGCTCGCCTTCGCGTCGGCGGGCGCGGCGGTTGTGGTGCTCCTGGTGTTCGGGGGGCTGAAGAGCATCACCGCGTTGCTGCTTGGCTTCGCTGGCCTGGTGGTCGCGTGCGCGGCGGCATGGTGGTTCCTCGCCACCCGCGGCATCCTGCGCTGGCTCGCGTTCGTGGTCCTGATCGCCGCGCCGGTCGGTGTGATCATCGCGTACGTCGCGGCGAATCTGATCTCGGTCATCGTGCTTTCCATCGCGCTCGCCGCGGCCGCTGTCGCCGCCGGGCGGGCCGCGCTCAGCAGCGTCCACAAGTCCGCGCGGCCGCCCGAATATCCGGCGGCGGCGCATCGGCGGCCGTTCATGATCATGAACCCTCGATCAGGTGGCGGCAAGGTCGCGAGGTTCGGGCTCAAGGACAAGGCGACCGCGCTCGGCGCCGAGGTGGTCCTGCTCGAGGGCCCGGAGTTCGTGGACGTGGCCGCGCTCGCGCGGCGCGCGGTCGACGGCGGGGCCGACCTGCTCGGCGTGGCAGGCGGCGACGGGACCCAGGCGCTCGTCGCGGGCATCGCCGCCGAGCGGGACATCCCGATGATCGTCATCTCGGCGGGCACCCGAAATCACTTCGCCATGGACCTCGGGCTGGATCGCACCGACCCCTCCACCTGCCTCGACGCGCTGAGCGACGGCGTCGAACTCCGGATCGACCTTGGCTTGATCTCCGGCCGCACCTTCGTCAACAACGCGTCGTTCGGCGCCTACGCCGAGGTCGTGCAGAGTCCCGCCTACCGTGACGACAAGGTCGGCACCGCCCTGCAGATGCTCCCCGACCTGCTGAGCGGGCACGAGGGAGCACACCTGGTGGTCCGGGTCGACGGCAAGGTGGTACTGGACGGACCGCAGGCGGTGCTGGTCAGCAACAACCCGTACGAGACCGGCGATCTCGCCGGCCTGGGACGACGCGCCCGCATCGACCAGGGGGTGCTCGGTGTCGTCGGCCTGACGGTCGAAAGCGCCGCGCAGGCCGCCGCGCTGCTGGGCCGGGCTCAGCGCTCGCGCGAGGTCAGCGTGCTGACCGCGCACGAGGTCGTCATCGACTCCACGCAGCCGCATATCCCGGTCGGGATCGACGGTGAGTCGGTGCTGATGCCCACGCCGGTGCGCTGCGCGATCCGGCCGCTTTCGCTGCGGGTGCAGGTGCCACGCAACCGGCCAGGCGTCCCCGCCCCGCGGCCCCAGCTGAACTGGGCCGAGCTGCGCCGCCAGGCGTTCACCTTGGCCCGCACCGCGGGTCCCGCCTGATCGATCATGAAACGGCGGGCCAGCGGCGCCCCTTGACGTCGCGTTCGAAGGCGAGCAGGTACTGTTTGCGCGCCATGCCGCCGCCGTATCCGGTGAGGCTGCTGTCCGAGCCGATGACGCGATGGCACGGCACGATGATGCTGACCGGGTTCCGCCCGTTCGCCAGGCCGACCGCCCGGGCGGCGGTCGGCCGCCCGATCCGCGCCGCGAGTTCGCCGTAGGAGATCGTCTCGCCGTAGGGGATCTCTTGGAGTGCGGCCCAGACCCGTCGCTGGAACGGGGTGCCGGCGAGGGAGAGCGGCAGCTCGAACTCGGTCCGCCGCCCGGCGAAGTAGTCGCGCAACTGACCGGCCGGCCCGGCGAACAGCCCGTCGGTGTCCGCCACCTCGTCGCCGAAGATCCCGGGCGGCGGCGCGTGGCGCTGCGTGTCCATGTGGAGGCCGGTGAGGACGCCGTCGGCCGCTACCAGGGTGAGCGGGCCGACCGGGCTGTCCACCACAGCGTGTACCCGGCTCGCGGCCAGGGTGGTCGTGGTCATGGAAGATCCTCTCGGGCAAATTGTCGGCTGAGGGTGATGGCGAGGTCTCATTCGCCGATGGCCGCGGTGGCCGGCATGCGGTTGATCGCGTGGTCTCCGGTCGCCCAAAGATACTGAACCGCGTAGGCGCGCCAGGGTCGCCAGGCGGCGGCGTGGCTGGTCAGCGCGGCCGGTGTGCCAGGCAGGCCAAGCGCGCGCGCTGCGCTGCGGACGCCAAGGTCGGTCGCGGTGAAGGCGTCCGGATCGCCGAGTGCGCGCATCGCGATCGTCTCGACCGTCCATTGGCCGACACCGGGCAGCGCGGCGAGCTGAGCGCGGGCTCGCGGCCAGTCACTGCCCACCCCGAGGTCGATCTCGCCGCTGGCCAGCGCCGTGGTGAGTGCGGCCAGCGTGCGGCGGCGCGACTGCGGCAGGGCCAGCGTGACGCGCTCGCCAGACGCGGGCTCCCGGGCGGCGGGCTCCTGTGCGGCGGGCTCCTGTGCGGCCGGGTCCTGTGCGGCCGGGTCCTGTGCGGCCGGGTCTCCTGCGGCAGGGCCGAGGGCGGCAGGGCCGAGGGCACCTTGCCCGGCCGGCCCCGGCCGGGCAAGGTCGAGCGCGGCCAGCGTCGCCGGATCGGGGAACAGGTGCGTCAGGCCGCCGGCCGGGTCGGTGACCCGCTCGCCGTACGTGGCGACGAGCCGTGCGGCGTGCGTGCGCGCGGCGGCGGTGGACACCTGCTGCCCGAGCACCGCGCGCACCGCGAACTCGGCGGCGTCGGCCGTTCGCGGAACCCGGCGGCCCGGGGCCTTGTCAACGAGCGGGGTGAGTATCGGGTCGCCGCGGAGCAGATCGCCGACGGCCACCGGGTCTGCGTCGAGGTCGAGCAGGCGCCTGCAGCGGCTGATGGCGATGGCCAGATCCCGCAGGTCGGTGAGGGCGAGCTGGCAGGAGATGTGGTCGGGCAGCGGCCGGAGCGTCGCGATGCCGGGCCCGTGCGGCAGCCGCAGGGTGCGGCGGTAGGCGCCGTCGCGCCACTCCTCCACCCCAGGAACGGCGGTCGCCGCGAGATGCCCGAACAGGTTGTCGGGGAACAACGGCGCCCGCACCGGCAGCCGCAGCGACAGGGCCTCGGGGGTGGGTGCGGGATTCCCGCGGGCGGCCCGGCGCCTGAGGTCGGTCGGTGAGAGCGCGAAAACCTCCTGCACGGTGTCGTTGAACGTCCTGATGCTCGCGAATCCCGCGGCGAGTGCGACATCGCCCATCGGCAGCGACGTCGTCTCGATCAGCACGCGGGCGGTCTGGGCTCGCTGCGCACGCGCGAGCGCGAGCGGCCCAGCGCCAAGTTCGGCCAGCAACTGCCGCTCGATCTGACGGGTGCTGTAACCGAGCCGCGACGCCAGGCCCGGTACCCCGTCGCGGTCGACCACGCCATCGGCGATCAGGCGCATCGCACGGGCCACCAGGTCAGCGCGCTGGTTCCATTCCGGCGATCCCGGGCTGGCGTCTGGGCGGCACCGTTTGCACGCACGAAAGCCTGCCTGCTGTGCCGCGGCCGCGCTCGGGTAGAAGCGCATGTTCTTGACCTTGGGCGGTGCCACCGGGCAACTCGGCCTGCAGTAGATCCGCGTGGTGATCACGGCGATGAAAAACCACCCGTCGAAGCGGGCGTCTTTGGACTGCACGGCCCGCACACACCGCTCGGTTTCGTTGTACATGCCCCAAGCATCACCGCTGGCCGAGCTGGAATCTAGCGAAAAAACGACAGCGTGGGCAGCCTCGATGACGACGTCGTATTTTCGCTAATTCGTCCCGCACGGCGCGACCGCGTCTGGTTGCGGCAGCCGTTCTGGATTACCGAAGTGCACCGGCAGACCGGGGGAGTAAAGGACACTGATGGGATCCGCGGCGGGCGCGGGCAGGCCGGCGGCGGAGACGAGGTCCTCGTCGAGGCTGAGCAGCCGGGCCTGGTGCAGCCGCCAGCGCGGGTGCTCGTTCGGCAGGTAGATCGGCCGGCCGTGCCAGGCCGAGTGCAGGCCCCACCGGGCGGTCAGGAAGTGCTCGAGCTCCGACGGCTCGGCGAGCGGTTCGCCGATGCGCACGCGCAGCCGTGCGTGCGCGCCGCGCGGGCCTGGCCAGCGGCGCGTGCTCGTGTAGGTGACGACGTCTTCGTCGCGGTCGACGCGCATCCTGGCCCACATGTACGGCAGCCGGACACCCCACCGGGCCACCAGGACCGGGGCGAGCCTCGCGGCCTCGAGGGAACGGAAGGCCACACCCCGGCGGCCGTCCCGGCTGACCGAATACAGCCGCACGTTGGTCTCGGGGAACGTGCCGAGGTAGGGCAGGCCGGGGAGGCCGAACAGGCCGACGCGGTGCATGCGGAACGCGACCAGCCCCACGTAGCTGGTGCCGCCGAACAGGTCAGGACGGGCGCCGTTGGGGAGCAGCGGTGCCACCAGCCGCGGATCGGCGGGCCAGTGCACGAAGGTGAGATCGAGCCAGCGCTGGGTGAGCAGCGCGCGCCCGACCCGGCGGGCGGCCGAGACGGTCACGGGCTCCGCGGTCGCCACTTCCACTGCTCCCGTCCCTTCCACTGCTCCCGTCCCTTCCGCTGCTCGTGCCCTTCCGGCTGCTCGTGCCCTTCCGGCTGCTCGTGCCCTTCCGGCTGCTCGGGCCCCCTCCGCTGCTCGCGCCCCTCCCGCGCTCCCATCCGCGCCCCCATCCGCGCCGCTACCCGCGGGCGACATGCCGCGCTCAGGGTCACCCAGGCCGATCGACGCCGTCACCGGCCGCGGCCGGGGTGCGCTCGAAGATGTAGTAGATGGCGACGAGGCCGATGATCGCCAGCGCAACCGGTGGGCTGACGAACGCCACGCCGATCGCGATCAGGTAGGGGAGCTGGCCGACGTAGAACCGCATGCGCGCGGCCGGCTGCGCCGACTGGGGCACCGGGCGGTGCGTCCGCCTTTCGTCACGCAACGTCCATTCCAAGATGGCCATGAAGGCGAGCGACATCCCTTCCAGGATCGCCGCGTACAGCGCCATCGCCACGCGCGCGTCCTGGCCGCCGGCCGTCAGGTAGTCAGCCATCGTGGCCGTGCCGAACGGGATGGCCACGACGAAGGCGAGCAGCAGCAGGTTGATGAACAGGAGCGTGCGGTCCACGACGGCGATATTGCCCACCAGCGCGTGATGATTGACCCAGATGATGCCGATGGTGAAGAAGCTGATCACGTACGCGACGAACGCTGGCCAGCGATGGCCAAGCTGCTGCAGCAGCGCCCCGTGTCCAGGCCCTGGCACGGCCAGGTTGAGCGCGAGAAGCGTGATCGCGACGGCGAACACGCCGTCACTGAACGCCTCGAGTCTGGACCGGTCCACCCGCTACCTCCAGCCCGCCATCCCGGAGCGGATTCCATGATCGCGGTATTGTCAATGCTTCGCCAAAGCTACCGTGATCATGAGGTAATGCGGCGAGGCCCCGCGGGCGGCGTCCGCGGGGCCTCGCTGGTCTGCGTTACTTGCTGGCTGGCGGCTTGGCCGCCGCGGGCTTGCGGCCGCCCTTGGCCGGCTGGCCGGTGACGCGTTGCTCGGCGTCCTCGGCCTTGTCCTCGGCGTGCCGCAGTGTCTTCTCGGTCCGGGTGAACACGAGCCGCGTCTGGGGCCGCGTGCGCAGCTGGTGGATGACCTTCTCGCCCCGCTTGGCGAGGTCGTCGTAGGCCTCCCGGACCTGCTTGCGGACGTCTTCCCCGCTCAGCTTCCTGGCCTGCTTCTGCAGCTTCTCGACCTGCGCCCGGTTCCTGGTCTCCAGGTCCTTCAGCTCGGCGCGGACGCGCTCGTAGGCGAGATCGGTAGCACCGACCCACGCGCGCACGATCTTGCGGATCTCTTCCACAGAAGACTTGCTCTGGTCACGCACGGTGTCGCCATACTTGCGGACATCGACGGTAGGCATGATGCCTCCTTTCATAGCGCCTCCCGGCCGGGGACGCGGCCATGGTGCCGCGGCGTCCCGCTCGGATCGGCGTACGTTCAGTTGTTTCTGTCAGCGGCCCGGTCACCTCGGGAGAACGAAGGTGCCGTGGTCAGGCCTGGGAGGGGTCTTCCGGCTCGTTCTCGCCCCAGCCGCATGTCTCCATGTTAGGAACAAGTGCTTGCAATTGCAAGCAGGGCAGCAAGCACTCCGGTGTGACGTTGGCCACGCGGGGCCGCGCTGGCCAACCAGGCAGGCGTCTCGCGCGTCTACCTGCCGATACGTCAAAAACGGTGCGTCACATCCGCGTAGCCGTCAAGGAGGCGTATCGGAGTACGGGGGCGCGGCGGTGGTCTCCCAGCTCGATCGCCGCGTCCCCAGCCGCGTCGGCCCGCTCGTATCGAAGTACCGGACTTACCTGAAGGCTTGATAAAGAAACCTTAAAGAATGCCTATGACAGTCATCGGCTCCAGCGCAGCAGGCGTCGCAGACACAGCCGGGTGGCTCGTGGGCTCGCCCGGTGTCCTGACTGAGAATCACTGGGGGGACGGTCACGGTGAAGGCGCAGGAACATCGACGCCTGAGTGTTCTGATTCTTGTTCAGAACCTCTGGTGAGCTTGCTTGGCTGGGAGTTGCAGGTGCCGAAGCTCTTGGCCGCCTACGAGCGCGCCCTGAACAAAGGGACGAGCCGGCGGACGGCGATCGTCGAGATCGCGCGGTGACGGCGGGTGACCGCGTCCACCCTGGTGACCCGGTGGATGCTGGGGGGGATCCGGGCCTGTCCTTGGTGATCGTGACGTACCGCAACGCCGCGGATATCGGGCGATGCCTGCGGGCGGTCGGCAAGGCGGTACCACGTGTCTCGATGGAAGTGATCGTCGTTGACAACGCGTCGGGCGATGACACCAGCGCGGTTGCCCGCGCCGCCGCGCCGGAAGCACGGGTGATCGAGCGGACGCTGAACGGCGGATTCGCGGACGGCTGCCGGGCCGGTGCTGCAGCGGCGACCGGACGGTGGCTGTTGTTCTTGAATCCAGACACCGCCATCGCCCCCGACGCGATCGGAGCGCTGCTTGGCTGCGCCCGCGGCCACCGATCAGCGGGCATTGTCGGCGGCCGTTTCGTGCATGCGGACGGGACCGTCGACCCTCGTTCGTGGTGGGGGAGGCCGAGCCCGTGGTCGGTCTTGTGCTTTGCCCTCGGGCTGAGCAGCCTGCTGCCCGGCAACCGGCTGTTCGATCCGGAATCACCGCGGCCGTGGACATCGCAGCCGGGACAAGAACGCGCCGTGCCGGTCGTGAGCGGGGCGTTCATGTTGGTGAAGCGGGAGCTCTGGGACGAGCTTGACGGCTTCGATCCAGCCTTCTTCATGTACGCGGAGGACGCGGACTTCTGTCTGCGTGCGGCCGCGCGGGGCTACCGCCCGATGGTAACCGCGCGGGCGGTCTGCTATCACGAGGGCGGGAAGTCCTCGTCAAGCGTGCAGAAGCTGGTACTTCTCTTCACCGGCAAAGCCACCCTGGTCCGGCGGCATTTCCCGCCCGGGCTGCGCGGCGTGGGCGTCGGCCTCCTGCTCACCGGGGTTTTCCTGCGCGCCACCGCGAGCAGGGTCAACGGCTCCGCTTCACCGGCCCGGCAGGGACGGCCGACGGCGCGGGGAGCGGACTGGAGAGCGCTGTGGACGGCCCGCGCGCAATGGCGGCGGGGATGGGCCCGCGGTAGCCAGCCTCAGTGATGCCTCGTGGCGCCGATCTTGGCTGTGCCACGGTACAGGTCTTTGGCTCCTGCCACGGCTGCCGCCATCGCCCGATCGAGCAACGTCGAATTCTCATGCACCACGACGTCCTCGACGCCATTCTGCCGGTAAGAAATGGCCGCATGGCAGTCCGCGGCCGCCGTCGCGAGCTCGCCGAGCGCCCTCTTGTACAGCCTTTCCATCGCGGCATCCGGGATTGGTGCCTTTGCCCGCGCGTTCGTCACGGCCGCGGCGAGCTTCGAGCATGCCTGTTTCATCTCGAGGAATTGCCGGACGTCGTGCGTCATCAATACGTCGCCGAGCTCCGCAGATACGACCGCTAGAGCCCTGCCTCCGTGTCCACCGTCCCACGCGGCGACCTTAGCCGGGTGGGACGGGTTCAAAGCTGCGTTCGAGTCTTGCCCCACTGCCTGGCTGGCGGGCACGGCCAGGGCCGTGCCCGCCAGGTGGGGCCGGGGCGGCCGGCAACGGTGACGTACGTGACAGCTGACAGGCCGAGCAATGCCAGGACGGCGTAAGCCACGATCCGGCGGCCGTGATGCCTTCGTGACCACAGGACCTGACGAACCGACTCGAACATGAGGGAACTCTCCTCAGCAAGGCTGGTAATGAGACGCGCCGACGGGCACCCCGGTTGACCTGCGAGCCTGCCGCGTGCTGAGCTGCGAGCCGTGGTGGCAACCTGGCCGGCTGGCGGCCGGTCACGCACGCCGCCGCAACGTCAGCTCGTGCCGGGCAACACCTCAACGGCCGCATAGTTCCACCGATCGGTCGTCGGGGCGCTGTCGTGGATGTCAACGGTTCCTGCCGCAGCATTCGGCGCGGTCGTGGACTGCGCCCAGAAGGTGTCGCCGGCCGACGTGTCGACGCGCTGATGCACGATCACCTGGCCGCTGGCCGGCGTGCGCGCGACCGCACTGTCCCAGTCGTTGCCGACCGCGTAGACCCAGGACCCGATACCGGTATTAGCTACCGGCACGTCCGGCGCGCCGCTGGCAGCGCTCGAGGCGGCGGTGTTGCCGATGCCAGCCGCCTTGATGAAGGTGACGACGGTCAGCGAACCGTGGAATCCTCCGGCCGACGGGGTCGCCGTCACGGTCTGCGCCGAGAGCGTTCCGCTGGCCCGCGCCCACCAGATCTCGGCATCGCCGGACTGCGCGTTGCCGCGTTTGGCCAGGGTCCATGTCAGCCCCCCACCGGAGACGGCGTAGGTCTGGCCCGCTGCTCCCGCCGGCCCGTCGCCGGAAACGAACGCGACCACCAGTTCGTTCGCCGCGGACGTGGTGAGGCTGGGGCTCGTCATCGTCCCCGAGCCGTCGGTGAAGATTGTCTTGTCTACGGTGATGGGCCCGGCCGTGGCCGGCGTCACGGCGTTGGACGGCGCGGAGGCTGGCCCGGTGCCGATGGCGTTGGCCGCCGTCACGGTGAACGTGTAGGTGGTGCCGTTGGTCAGCCCGCTCACCGTGGTG
>WNFJ01277572.1_pt3 | contig 26173 bp, 21 predicted proteins | sample 5400461 | NCBI WGS metagenome assembly WNFJ01 (sample SAMN13153349, study PRJNA577476) | soil metagenome | isolation source: 115 cm saprolite on Douglas fir-dominated hillslope | place: USA:California | collected 2013-09-17
GATTGAGATTTCAGCTTCTGGGAAACGTTTGCGAACCGCGCGAATCGCGGGCAGCGCCATGATGGCATCCCCAACCCAATTGGTCGCCCGGATCAGAATCTTCACGCTGCTGCCCCCGCCACGGTCGCCAGCGTTTGATCGAGCACATTTCTGAAATCAGCCTCTGGCGAGACCTCCAGGTCGATCACTGCGATATAGAGCGGGGCTTCCTCGAACTTGAGCCCAGCCATATTCTGTGCGTCCTTTTCGGTGGTCACAAAGGCGTTCGCGCCTGAACGCCTCCCGGCCCTCATAATCTCTAGGATGTTCCGCTTGGTATAGCGATGGTGATCTGGAAAAATCAGCTGTCCAGAAATCGAGGTCCCCCAGGTTCGTAGATCGCGCAAGAAAGCGTCCGGATTACCAAGACCGCAGAAAGCAAAGAAAGGGCCGGCGCCAATTTCGCTGAGAGACAGTAAAGTGATGTCTCCTCCGAAGCGTCGAAATCCGAGCAAGCGAGCTGACGCCGCGAAAACAGGAAACTGCCGGAGCTTCCTGATGGCTTCGAGAGTTCCGGACGTGGTTTCGGCGCGAGTGAAAACAATCAAATTTGCGCGACTCATGGCCGCTACCGGCTCCCGCAGAGCGCCGGCGGGCACCAGAGATTCCCCTGCAAGCGGCCGTGACGCGTCCATCAAAAGTATGTTCAGGTCGCGCGAGAGCTGGAGATGTTGGAAGCCGTCGTCCAGCAGAAAAACGTCAATATGCTGCTGCGATTCGAGCCGGCGTCCTTCGGCGAAGCGGTTTTTGCCAACGCCGAAAGATACGCGTCCCTGGAGGCGACATTTCATCAGTTCGATCTCGTCGCTGGTGCTATTCGTGCCGCGGTAGCCCCGGCTTAAGATGGCAACGCTCTTCCCGTCGGCGAGAAATTTCTCGGCGAGCCAAATCACCATAGGCGTTTTACCCGTGCCGCCGACCGTCAAATTGCCGACGCTAATGACCGGCGCGTTCAGGCGTTTCTGCTTGAACCATTTGTTTGCATAGAGCCAAACACGCACGCGGACTCCTACACCATAGAGCAACGAGAGTGGCCACAAAAGGCTGCGTAGCAATGGCGAGACACTCATCGAACTGCACCATCGAGATGCTTGGCGATTTCCGCAAGAGCACGATCCGCCGCTCCGCGTGAGCTTGCCACAAGTTGTTCCGCGGTCTCCCCCATCTTTTTCATGCGCGCTGGGTCGCGAAATAATTGTATCCAGGCCACGCCAACATCTTCAGGGCTTTCGACCTGAACCGCCGCTCCCGCCGCAACAAAACGAGCGGCAATTTCCGAAAAGTTTTCCATCGACGGCCCAAACACCGGTATTTTGCCAAAAGCCGCGGGCTCGAGAATATTGTGGCCACCCGAAGAAACTAGCGAGCCTCCGACGAAGGCGCCATCGGCTAATCCGTAGAGCGACGCCAGCTCGCCGATGCTGTCCAGCAGGAGGACAGTCACATCATCGGGGATCGCCGAATTTTCGGAACGCTGACCGTCATGCAATTGGCCCAGTGGGGGAATTGCCAACTTGGAGCGCCGGATGAACTTGCGATGCGATTCATCGATAAACTCCGCGGCGGAGTCAAAGCACTCGGGCTTGCGCGGCGCCAGCACGAGGAGCGCCTTGGGATACTCACCTTGCAAAGTTCCAAAAGCGATGAGCGCGTGTGGCTCCTCCGTGGCAACCACGCTTCCTGCAACAATGATTGGCGAGCGGCCACTGCGCTTGATCTCACTTGCAAACCAGTTCGACAGCGGCGTGGGCACCGGAAGCTCCAGGTCGTATTTCAAATTACCACTGACATGGACGCGATCCGCCGGCGCGCCAAGCGCCCTGATCCGCTGGGCATCCTTCTCGCTCTGCATGAGGAAAGCGCTGGCATTGGAAAGCGCGCTCTTCAAAAAGGGACGCAGGAAAAAACCATGCACTCCGAGATAGCTCTGGTACCGGGCAAACGAGCGGTCAGAAATGCGCCCGCTGACGAAAACGACCGGAATCTTCCGCCGCCCGGCTTCGCGCAGAAAATTCGGCCAGATCTCCGTTTCGAGCACCAGCACAATCGACGGCCGCACGGCATCGAGTGCACGCCGAACGCAGAAAGCCCAATCCAGCGGGAAATAGATGACGGCGTCGGCAAAGGGCATGCGCTCGCGCGCCAGCGCCTGCCCCGTGATAGTAGTCGTCGAGATGATCAAAAGATGATTGGGATAATCTTCTTTCAATCTTCGCGCGAGAGTAATGCTGGAAAGCGCTTCGCCGACGCTTACGGCGTGAATCCAGATCACGCGCTTGGAATGCGGGGCCAGTTTGGCGAGCGCTGGAAAAGAAAATCCCAAGCGCTCCACGAGATTAGAGAGATATTTCCCGTGGCGTAGCCCCTTCACGATCCAATAGGGCGTCAGCAAAAGGGCCGCGAGGCCCATGAGTAGGCTATAAATGAAATACACTGAGCGTGGCTCCGGTCTGTACGCGTTCCGCCAGCAGCAGACAGCGCGCGACGCAGGGCAACCCTGCGCTACCCCCAGGAATCGAAGGCCTCGTGACGCGAAAAGTCTATTATAACCCGATGCGAAGACTAACCCTCATCCTTCCCTTCCTCACCGCGCCGCTTCTGCTTGCCCAACAAGGAACCTCCCAACAGCCCTCTTCGCTCAAAACCAAATCGTTGGAGTCGCACGAAGGCGTGACCATCACGGCAAGGCCGTGGACCGATCCGGCACTCTACAAGGAAAAGTTTCCGAAGAGGTCCCCTTTCGCGGCTGGAATTGTCGCTATCCAAGTCGCTTTCCGAAATGATTCGGATGAGACCATGAAGGTCAATCTGGAGCGCATTCGCCTGAACCTCACGCTCTCGGAAGAAGATCACCAGTCGCTCTACCCCCTTACGTCCGAAGAAGCCGCCGATGTCATTACGCGTCCTGGATCGAAAAACGTAACCATGAAGAGGTTTCCCATTCCGCTCGGGGGACCGAAAATCGGGCACGATAAGAAGTGGATAGAATTGGAGAAAAGCTTGAACGACGCAGGTGTTCAAGCCAGCATTGCCGCGCCTCACAGCACTGTGCAGGGGCTTCTTTATTTCGACTTGCGAAGCCAGGTCGAGCTACTGAATTCCGCGCATCTGTACGTGCCTGAAGTAGTGTCCATCGAAAAGAATCGCGGTCTCCTGTACTTCGAAATTGACCTGAGCCGTTCAGCGGAACACTGAGCCATTTCGAAACACACGTCCAAAGACAAGAATTTGCGCGCGTCGCTGCGCTCGGCTACGATGTCGTGTGCAAACTTTCTCCCCTCACCGCGGACAGATGCTGGCGCTTCTCGACGAGCTGAACCCCGAGCAACGACTAGCCGTTGAAACCATCGAAGGCCCGGTGCTGATCCTCGCGGGTGCCGGAACCGGCAAGACGCGGGCCATTACGTTTCGCATGGCCAACCTGATCGCCAATGGCGTGCCCGCCGAAGCGATCCTCGCCGTGACCTTCACAAACAAAGCCGCCGAAGAAATGCGCAACCGCATTTCGGACCTTCTTTTGCGCGCCGGCGTCCGTCCCGCGCAGCCCTGGCTATCGACGTTTCATTCGCTCTGCGCGCGGCTGCTGCGGCGAGAAGCGGCTGCGGCTGGGCTGCCGCGAGATTTTGCCATCTACGACGACGACGACCAACTCGCAGCAGTGAAGCTGGCGATGAACAAGCTGCAGATCGATCCGGATGACCTGACCCCACGAAACGTTCTGAGCCGCATCAGTCACTCAAAGAACCACGGCCAGACCGCGGAGCAACTGCGCGCCGAAGGTTTCGATCAAAATGCACGCCGGACCGCGGATATTTTCGGCGCCTACGAAAGACTCCTGCACGACAGCAAAGCCCTGGACTTCGATGATCTGCTCCTCCGGTCAGCGCGTTTGCTGCGCGAATCGACGCCGACGCGCGAGAAGTGGCAGGCGCGCTTTCAATACATTCACGTAGATGAATACCAGGACACCAACCGCGTGCAGTATGAGCTGATGCGCCTGTTGACCGGGCCGCGACAAAATGTATGCGTTGTGGGCGACGAGGATCAGTCCATCTACCGCTGGCGCGGCGCGGATGTTTCCATTCTGCTGAGTTTTTCCGGGGATTTTCCCACGACGCGCATCGTCAAGCTGGAACGCAACTACCGCTCGACGCAGAATATTCTCGACGCAGCCGGCGCAGTCGTCGCCAACAATCCAGAACGTTTGGGTAAGTCCCTGAGCGCGGAGAAGGGCCCTGCCGGAAACCTGAAATATTTCGAGGCGCGGGATGCGCAGGCTGAGGCAGAATTTGTCGCCGGTGAACTCGCGCGTATTCTCAACGATGATTCGGATCAGACGTGCGCGGTAGAGTATCGAACTAATTTCCAGTCGCGCGCTTTCGAAGAGGTATTTCGTCGTCGCGGCCTGCGCTACAAGCTTGTGGGTGGTTTCAGTTTCTACAACCGCGCGGAAGTGAAAGATGCCCTGGCGTACGTCCGCCTGGCCATGCATCCAGAGGACGACGTTTCGTTGCTCCGCGTATTGAATGTGCCCCCGCGCGGCATCGGCAAGACGACCTTGGACGCACTCCGCGAGTCCGCACGCGTCGACGGAACACCGCTGTGGGGAGCGATCGCGAAATTCGTCTCCGGTGCATCGGCGGGCCGGGCGGTAACTCCATTGCGCGCGTTCCAGGAGCTTATCCACAAACTGCAGGATGCGCTTGCCACCAAAGAACCTGCGGATTTCCTGCATGCGGTGTTGGACGAATCCGGTTACATGGGCATGCTCAAGGACCGCAACACTCCAGAAGACGTCGCTCGGATGGAGAACCTCGAAGAGCTTGCGCGTGCCGTGGCCGAAAGCATGGAAGCTGGCGAGACGTTTACCGATTTCCTGGATGCCGCGGCGCTCGTGAGTGACGCAGATCAATATGAGGGCAAGCCGGGCGTTACTCTCATCACCCTGCATAGCACTAAAGGCCTGGAGTTCGACCATGTGTTCCTCACCGGCATGGAAGAAGGCATTTGCCCTCACAACCGGGCGATAACTGAAGAAAAAGGGATCGAAGAGGAGCGGCGGCTGGTCTACGTTGGCATGACTCGGGCGCGGCAGTCGCTCACGCTCACGCGCGCCGTATACCGGCGCATCTTCGGCAACGAACAGCAGTTGCGCGCTTCCCTGCCGTCGCGATTCCTTGCCGAAATCCCGAGCGAGCTGGTGGACACCGTGCACGGATCGATGGCGGAAATTGGCGAAAAGCGACGCTATGAACCTGACCCGGAGTATTCCTACTCACCCGAAGAATTCTTGCGTCGCGTCCGTGGGGGACCAAAAAAATCAGAAGCTGCCCCTCGCCGCCAGGCGGTTCAGAATTCCTTCGGACGTCCCGCAGCGAAGCGCGGCGGCGATGCCAATCCCCTGCTCGGACGCAAAGTCCGTCATCCAAGCTTCGGCGTTGGAACCATCGTGGGCGTCGAGGGCGATGACGAAGACCGCCGCTTGTCCGTGAGCTTCCCCGGTCGCGGCACGAAAAAGTTTATCGAACGTTACGCTCAGCTCCAGCCCGCTTGATCTAACGCAATTTGGTTCCCGCGTCTTGGAAGGCCACCGGTGCAGTGATAGAATGCCTCGCGAGAATTCAGCTACCACCTTGCACATCGAATTAACCAAAACAGTTTGAGATTCACCAGGAGAATTTTGCATGACGCTATTCTGTTCGCGTTTCTATCTCGCGGGATTATTTTTGGCTCTGCTGGCCGGTTCTGCGAAAGCGCAATCCCGAGCTCCGCAGCACCCGCTACAGGCACTGACCTTTCAGGAATACTGGACGGTCCGCGATGTCTTAGGAGACAACGGAAAAATAGATCAGGACACCTTCATTCCCGGGATATTGCTGCACGAGCCTCCCAAGGATCGCGTCCTAGCCTGGAAGACCGGCGACCCAGTGTTTCGTGTTGCCGATGTGATTTTGCTGCGCAAGGGCCTCACGATCGAAGCTCTCGTGGACATTGCCGGGCGCAAACTTCTCTCGTGGAAGGAACGGCCCGACGTGTACGCTCCTGCGTCTATGGGGGAAATCCGCGAGATCGGAGAGGCCATCAAGAAAAATCCGGAGGTGATTGAAGCACTAAAAAAGCGCGGCTTCACCGACTTGACGACCATAAGGTGCGGGGCTACCCCCTTCGGCTACTTTGCGCTGCCGGAACTCGAGGGCCACCGGATTCTCATTGGAGGCTGCTCGGATATTCACGGATCGTACCTGCACTGGAGCCGCTCCATCGAAGGGCTGCATGTCGAGATAGATGCCGCTGACAAGAAAATCCTCAAAGTGGTTGATGAAGGTGCGGTGCCGATGCCCGGAGGCGCAATCGACTTTGAGGAATCCACGGAACCCGCAATCCCTGAAACAAACCCGATCGAGATTCGACAGCCGGGCGGTCCAGGCTTCAAAGTTGCGAACGGCGAAGTAAGCTGGCAGAACTGGCGATTCCGCTTCCGTTTGGACCCGCGGGTGGGAGCCGTCCTCAATCTGGTCAGGCTTGAGGACGGGGCTCGGACCCGCTCCGTCATGTATGAAGGCGCCATATCTGAATTGTTTGTTCCCTACATGGATCCAGCCACGGGATGGGCGACACGAGTTTTCATCGATGCGGGAGAATTTTTCCCCGGCGGCGTCCTGGCCACTCTCCGCCAGGGAATCGATTGCCCGGCAAACGCGTCCTACTTCGACGCTGTGTTTTCTGACGAGCATGGCCTTCCCACGGTTCACTCGCACGCGGCCTGCTTGTTTGAGCTTGCCACGGGCCAGCCGACGTGGCGGCACTTTGAAAGAGAAGAAGTGTGGGGCAGGTCAAATACGATTCTGGTCCTGCGCACGGCGATGGTCATTGGAAATTACGACTATTTAGTTGACTGGAGATTCGAGCCCAACGGCGCAATTCGCGGAGCCGTTGGCGCCACCGGTATCATCGAAACGAAGCATGTCAAGGAAAAATCCCCGGCGGCTGCTTCTGGCGGAGCCAACGACGGCATGGGAGGGGACCAATACGGACATTTCGTTAAGGAAAACATTGTTGGCGTGAATCACGATCATTTTTTCTCTTTCCGGCTTGATCTCGACGTCGACGGAACAAACAACACCTTCATGGCGGACCGGCTCGTAAAACGAGAATTGAAAGGCAACCCGTCACGCAAGAGCATCTGGGTCATGGAACCTTTTACCGCTCGCACGGAGAAAGACGCCATGATGGATATTCATCTGGATCGCCCGACCATGTGGCGGATCGTGAATCCAAATGTAAAGGGCCCGCTGGGCTATCCCACAGGTTACGAGATCATGCCCGGTGTGACGGCGGCCTCCTTGCTCGATCCTGAAGATGGCCCTCAGAAAGTAGGAGCCTTTTCAACACATCAGCTTTGGGTAACGCCGTACAAGTCCGAGGAGCTCTATGCATCAGGCGTCTTTCCGACCGCGAGCAAAGGGAGAGACGGTTTGGCGGTCTGGACTAACGGAAACCGTCCCATTGAAAACACCGACATCGTGGTGTGGTACACGATGGGATTTCACCATGTGCCGCGCGCAGAGGACTGGCCCGTGATGCCCGCCATGTGGCATGACTTTCTCATCCGGCCATTCGACTTTTACCCCGCGAACCCGGCACTGGATCTGCCGAAATCGCAGTAGTTCTGTGACGCGTCTGCACTTGGTTGCGCCACAGGCATTCTCAGGGTACATTGAGGCTCTGTGTTCATTCCTCAACGGGCAGCGAGTAATTTCAGGCTTCCGGTTTGTCCGGATGCGATCGGAGAGCATGGGTGGGATCAGAACTCTTCCGTTGCAAGAGTATCGACCAACTGCTGTCGGATTCTGAAAATGCCGAAGTCCGATTAAAAAAATCACTTGGCTGGTTGAGTCTGACTTCGCTCGGCATCGGCGCGGTCATTGGTTCGGGAATCTTCACCATTGTCGGCACTGCGATCGCCGGTCAAAAGTTTCAAGCGTCCTCGATCCTTAACGCCCCTCTCCTCGAATACCTCATCCACCATTCCGCCTCGTTTGGACGCCCAGGCGCGGGCCCAGCCATCGCTCTCTCCTTTATCCTGGTCGCTATCGCGTGTGGATTCGCTTCGGTGTGTTATGCCGAACTTGCAGCCATGATTCCGATTGCCGGCAGCGCGTACACCTATACTTACGCGACGATGGGCGAGCTTGTCGCCTGGATTATCGGTTGGGACTTGATCCTCGAATACGCGGTCAGCAACTTGGCTGTTAGCGTCGGATTTTCTCAGCACCTGGTCAACTTGATGGACTGGTTCGGCGTTCACCCAAATCCTCGCTGGATTTCACCGGCCTATCTCCCCAGCGGACTTTCCGACCTGGAAGGCAACATGCTCTATGGCCCAGGATGGCATTTCGGCTTCAACTGGCCGGCGTTCATTATTGTCATGCTCCTGACGGTCATCCTCGTTCGCGGCATCCGCGAGTCAGCGGAGACCAATAACGTAATGGTGCTGATGAAAATCGTCGCCATCCTCGTGTTCGTTTCCTTCGCCTCGCGCTTCATCCATACCTCCAATTGGCATCCGTTCGCTCCCAACGGTTGGCCGGGCATTCTCACTGGCGGTTCGATTGTCTTTTTCACTTACATCGGCTTCGATTCGGTATCCACCGCGGCGGAAGAATGTAAGAGACCACAGCGCGATTTGCCCATCGGGATAATCGCGACCCTAGTCGTCTGTACTTTGCTCTATATCTCGGTTGTCGTGGTCCTCACCGGCCTCGTTCGCTGGGATACCCTCGTCGATGATGCCGCCCCCGTCGTCAACACGCTCAAGAAGCTCCACATTTCCAGCGTACGGCTGATCGTTCTGATCGGCGCGCTCATGGGCATGATCTCTTCCTTGCTCGTGTTCCAGATCGGCCAGGCGCGCGTGTGGTTCGCCATGTCCCGCGACGGTCTTTTCCCCCGGATTTTTAGCCGCGTCCATCGGCGTTACCAAACCCCGGACTTCTCCACCTGGATGGCTGGATTCGTGGTGGGCGTTCCCGCGGGTCTTCTCGATATCGGCACGTTCGCTGATCTCTCGAACATTGGAACGCTTTTTGCTTTCGCGCTGGTTGCAGGCGGTGTGCTGATTCTCCGCTACCGCGAGCCCAATCGTCATCGAGCTTTTCGTGCGCCCGGAGGGCCCATTGCGCCGGTCTTGACGATTCTGACCTGCCTCCTCCTCATGGCCGGCCTCCCCATCATGAATTGGATCCGTTTCTTCGTGTGGATGGCCATCGGTCTTGTGATTTACTACAACTATGGGCGCAAGCGCAGCACGTTGCGCGCCGCCAACCGGGCTTAGAGGAAATAGCTGATGCGGCCAGTGGTCATACAACGTGTGTGCGGGCGGACAGGAGCCTTCGTTCTGTGTGCCGCGCTTTGTCTGTCGCTGCCCGATCACTCGTTTGCCTGGGGCCGGAATGGCCACAGGCTGGTCGTCAACAAAGCCATCGACACTCTTCCACCCGAGTTTCGCGGCTTCTTCGAATCAAACCGCGCCTTGTTGTTGCAGCATGTTACCGATCCGCTCGATGCCATCGCCAAGTCTCCGGCTGAGCGCCACAACCATTTCATTCTTCTCGACAAATATGGGCGATTCCCGTTCGAGGCTTTGCCGCGCAACTATAAAGCTGCGGTAACTAAGTTTGGGAAACTCAAGCTCGACGCCAACGGTCTTCTTCCCTGGCAGATTGGCGTGTACAGCCAGAAGCTGACCGAAGCGATGAAGGCCGGCAAGTGGGAAGAAGCGAGGCTGGACGCCGCCATTCTTGCCAATTACGTTGCGGAGGCTCACGATCCTTTCAACACCACGGATAATTTTGATGGGCGCCTCAGCGGGCAAACGGGAGTCAACGAACGCTTCGGCACTACACTCATCGACCGCTACTCTTCGTTTTTTCCCATGCGCCCAAACGACGCAAGTTTCATCAGCGACCCCACGGATCGCGCTTTCGAGGCCTGCCTTAGTTCTCACAGCTGGCTGGAGACCATTCTCATGGCCGATCGCAAAGCACGCCATGCTGCGAATTCTTTCACCGACGACTATTACGAACGCTTCTACAACCAAGCCGCCGCCATTTTGATTCGCCAACTCTCCGACGCCGCCACTGATGTGGGCTCCTTCTGGCTCACGGCGTGGAGAAACGCCGGCAGCCCGCCATTGCCGCACTGATTGCTTACGGATGGAACCCTCTTCGCTCTCCAACCGAATCGCTTCCCTCCCCAAAGCAGAGCTCCACCTGCACCTGGAAGGATCCATCCAGCCCGCGACCGTTTGTGCGCTGACGGCCCGCCATGGCGTCGTCATCACCGAAGAGGAAGTGCGCAGGCGCTACGCTTACCGCGACTTCCCCGAATTCATCGAAGCTTTTAAATGGGTCACTTCGTTCTTGCGTCAGCCTCAAGACTACGTGCTCATCGCCCGCGACCTGGCTGAACACTTGCTTACGCAAGACGTGGTCTACACGGAAGTAACCTTGTCCATCGGCGTGATGCTTCTGCGAAAGCAGCGCCCCGAGGCAAACTTCGAAGCTCTCCTCCGCGCCACCGAGCCATTCGAAAGCCGCGGCAATATTGATTCGCCAACTCTCCGATGCGGCCACGGATGTGGGCTCCTTCGTCGAATCCGCAAAGCGGTGCAATTCGAAAGCCATCGTCGCCTTCGGCATCGGCGGCGACGAACTCAGCATCCCAACAGCGGAATTTCGTCACATCTATGACCGCGCCGCTGAAATCGGTCTGCACAAGCTAATGCACGCAGGCGAAGTGGGGGGCCCGGAAAAAATTCGCGAAGCCATCGAGTTGCTCGGCGCCGAGCGCATCGGCCACGGAATCGCCGCCATCAATGATCCCGAATTAATGGATTTTCTAGCGGAACGCAAAATCCCGCTCGAAATATGCCCCGCGAGCAACATAAAAACTGCCGCCCTCGCTCTGCAGCTTGGCCTCAAGGAAGCAAGAATCGAAGATCATCCTCTCCCCAAACTCTTTCGCCACGGGATTCCCATCGTGCTTTCCACTGACGATCCGGCTATGTTTCACACCACGTTGCACCAGGAATATGCGCACGCCGCGCGCATGGGGCTCCGAGAAGACGAGCTGGCCCGAATCGTCGAAATGGGTTTCGAACACGCGTTTCTCCCCGATATCGCAAAGCACCCCGGATGACGCAGCCGGAGCCGATGTTATACTTGCTGCATGAAAGCTCACGTCTGGGTAATGCCAAAACGCACGGTGCTAGATCCGCAGGGCCAAACGATCCAGCACGCTCTCGCTGGGCTCGGCTACACACCCGTGAAGGACGTTCGCCAGGGGAAATTCTTCGTCCTAAATCTCGAAGGCTGGAGCCGCGAAGAAGCACAGAAGCAGCTCGAACACATATCGAAAGAAGTCCTCACCAACATGGTCATCGAAGAATACCGCTTTGAGATCGTGGATTGAGCTCGCTCACTTGGTTACACCGCCGCCATGCTACGCTGCTAGAACCTCTCCAAGGAGACGCCGCGCATGTGCGGAATAGTCGGCTACATCGGACCCAAGAAAGTTGTACCCGTCATCATCGAAGGTCTGCGTAAGCTCGAATACCGCGGCTATGATTCCGCGGGGATCGCCGCCGTCGACGGCCACGGCAAGCTGGAAATTCGCCGCGCCTCTGGGAAGCTTCGCAATCTCGAAGAGGTCATCGCCAAGTCCCCTATCGAAGGTGCCTATGGCATTGGCCACACTCGTTGGGCCACCCATGGCCGCCCCACCGAAGAGAATGCCCATCCGCATCGCGATTGCACCGGGCAAATCGTCGTCGTGCACAACGGAATCATCGAAAACTATCTTGAGTTGAAAGAAAAGTTGCAAGCAGAAGGCCACAAGTTCGCCACCGAAACCGACACGGAGATCGTGGCCCACCTTGTGGAAAAGAATTCGCAAGGCGGCATTCCCCTCGAAGAAGCGGTCCGCCTCTCGCTCAAGGAATTGCGCGGCATCTACGCGCTGGTTTTCCTCTCTTCCAAAGATCCTCAGAAAATCGTCGCCGCTCGCTTCGGCCCGCCCTCGGTGATTGGACTCGGCGATGGGGAGTATTTCGTCGCCAGCGACATCCCGGCCCTGCTTCAGCATACCCGCCAGATTTTTTTCCTGGCTGATGGCGACATTGCCGTGCTCACCGCAAAAGGCGTGCGCGTCATGGACCATGACAGCCGCCCCGTCGATCGCCCCTCTCACCACGTCGCCTGGGACCCTATCATGGTGGAAAAGGGCGGCTATAAGCATTTCATGCAGAAAGAAATCTTTGAGCAGCCGCGCGCTGTGCGCGATACCCTGCTCGGCCGCATCTCCCAGGACACCGGAAAAGTTTTCCTCGACGAGATGGCTATTACAGAACATCAGTTTCGCGAATTTCAGCAAGTGCGCATCGTTGCTTGCGGTACAAGCTGGCACGCCGGGCTAGCTGCAAAATTCATGATCGAGCGGCTGGCCCGCCTTCCCGTCGAAGTCGATTATGGAAGCGAATTCCGCTACCGCGACCCCATTCTGGATTCAAAAACGTTGACCGTTTGCATAAGCCAATCCGGAGAAACGGCGGACACTCTCGCCGCCCAGCGCGAAGCGAAACACAAAGGCTCGCCCACGCTCGCGATCTGCAACGTGATCGGTTCCATGATCACGCGCGAAGCCAACGGCACAATCCCCACGCACGCCGGCCCGGAGATTGGCGTCGCTTCCACTAAGGCTTTTACCGCGCAAATGACCGCGCTTCTCCTGCTCGCCTCCTATCTTGGCCAGGTGCGCGGCAAGATGAACGAAGCCGCCGCAAGAACCCTGATGCAGGAATTCACGCGCATTCCTCACAAGATGGAGACCATCTTGCAGGCCGACGAATCGGGACTCTACGAGACTCTGGCGCGCCAATTCTTTCGCCACACTGATTTTCTCTATCTTGGCCGCGGCATCCACTACCCCATCGCGCTCGAAGGCGCCCTGAAGCTCAAGGAAATTTCCTATATTCACGCGGAAGGTTATCCCGCCGGCGAAATGAAACACGGCCCCAATGCGCTGATCGACGAGAATCTCCCCGTCGTCGTTTTGGCCACGCGCGACGAATCCGATCCCGCCGCCATGACCCGCTACGAAAAGAGCGTCTCCAACATCAAGGAAGTGAAGGCCCGCGACGGCATCGTCATCGCCATTGTCACCGCCAAGGATCATCTCGCTCGCGAAGCCTCCGATCACATTATCGAACTCCCGCCCTGCCCTGAACTGCTGGCCCCTTTTCTGGAGATCATTCCTCTCCAATTGCTTGCCTATCACATTGCGGTGCGCCGCGGTTGCGACGTCGACCAGCCGCGCAACCTCGCCAAATCCGTCACCGTGGAGTAGTCGGCCCCGTTTCGCTAATATAGAGCTATGCATCGCTATTTTTTTCGAGCCTCTCTCAGCGCTTTCTTGCCTCTCGTTCTGACGGCCAGATTCCCGGCCTCGTCGCAGACTCCCGACGCTGCAAGCACGGCTCTGCGCGAAGTCCACGCTGAAGGCGAAAAACTCCTCACCGAGGCCCAGGTCGTCACGATAACCGGCCTGATACCTGGCACCCAGATCGGCCGCAATGATCTGCAAGCCGCTGCCGACAAGCTCGTGCAAAGCGGCCTGTTCGCCAAAGTCAGCTACAACTTCCAGACACGCCTCGCGGGCGTTGTGGTCACCTATCACGTCGAGGAATCGCCCCGCATCCCCGCCTACTTCGACAACATTCCATGGTTCTCGGATTCCGAACTGCGCGACGCCATTCGCGGCAAATTGCCTTTCTTCGATGGCACGCTGCCGGAAGCCGGCGCCGCAGTGGATCTGGCCGGTGACGCAGTTAAGGAATTGCTCTCTTCGCGCGGGCTACAAATCTCCCTCGAGCACACAGTAGTCGCAAATCCCGCCGGTGAAGGCAACGTGCAGGAAATCCGCATCGAAGGGGCAGCGCTGCAAATCGCGAAACTAGAATTCGGCGATCCCGCACTTTCAGCTTCTAACGCAGTCCAGCAGCATCTATCCGAGGTACTGGGAAAGCCTTATTCGCGAATGAACATCGATCTCTTTCTCTCCGAAGCCATAAGGCCCATTTATCTGCAGCAAGGATTTCTGCGCGCCAAGCTCGGTCCGCCGGAAGTGCGTTTGACCGGTGACCACAATCAGAAGCTTCCCGCGCAAATTCCCGTCTTCGTGCCAGTTGTGCCCGGCGCGGTCTACCGCTGCAAGGAATTCCATTGGATGGGAAACTCCTTCGTGTCCGAATTCACGCTGAACGGCCTGCTCGGTGCCAAACCAGGCGATCTTGCCGACGGCATGCAGATCGAAGCAGCCTGGGACCGCGTTCGCGAAGAATACGCTCATCGCGGGTATCTCGACGCCAAGCTCGATCCAGTTCCCTCCTACGACGAACAGGCGCACACCGTCTCCTATTCGGTCAGCATTCAAGAAGGGCCGCAGTATCATTTCGGCAAAATGATTCTCACCGGGATCTCGCCCGCTGCCGAGCGAAAACTCCTCGCTTCCTGGCCGTTCACTTCCGGCCAGGTTTTCGACAAAGCGAAATTCGAGGAACTCCTGGTAAAGCTGCAAACTCATCAGGAACAGGTCTTCGGCGAGTTGCCGGTGCACTATGAAAACGTCGGGCACTGGTTGCAGCCCGATCCAAGCAAAAACACCGTGGATGTGCTGCTGGACTTCAAGTGATTCTGGCGGTGGAATCTGCAAGTGCAGCAGCACTCTGAGGTATACTCGACTCTGGGATGAAAGAGCTAATCCATATCCGGGCTCCCGAAGGCGCTGAACTTTCTGCTGAAGGAAAAGAGAATTATCTGCTCGCTCGCCTCGCGGAAATTCCTTCGCTCATCGTCGCGCTGTCCGGCGGAGCGGACTCCGCCTATCTTGCCTGGGCAGCTCACAAATCGCTCGGTGGCCGCGCCCTCTCAGTCACCGCCCTCTCCCCGAGTTACTCCGCTCACGATCGCGCCATTGTTGAAGAATTCGTCGGCAAGCTTGCCTTGCGCCACGAATTCATCGAAACATACGAAATGGATAGTCCCGCCTACCGCGCCAACGCCGCCGACCGTTGTTATTTCTGCAAAGACGAACTGTTTTCAGCCCTGAGCGAATTGGCTCACACGCGCGGGTTTGCCGCCGTGGCCTACGGCGTCAACGCCGATGATACGCTCGATTTTCGCCCCGGCCATCGCGCTGCCACGGAGCATCAGGTTCTTGCTCCGTTTCTCGAAGCCCGCCTCACTAAAGCCGAGATTCGCCTTCTCTCGCGGCGCGCTGGTTTGTCCACTTGGGACCGCCCCGCCTCCGCTTGCCTTGCTTCGCGTTTGCCCTATGGTACGGAGGTGACTTCCGAGCGCCTTGGCTTGGTCGAACGCGGCGAAGCGGCTCTGCGCGAGCTGGGATTCCGCCAATTCCGCGTGCGCCTCCATGACAAGCTGGCGCGCGTGGAAATATCGCCTGACGAAATGCCTCGCGCACTCGCGCCCGAAATGGCCGCCGCTATTGCGGGCCGCCTCAAAGCCGTCGGCTTCACCTACGTGGCCTTGGACCTTGAGGGCTATCGCCAAGGCTCTCTGAACGAAACTCTTTCGCCCATCGCCCAGCCTTCCCATAAAGCGTCCCGAGGAACATAATTCCCTGCTTTTGCGTAGCTATAATGGAGACCGCTCAGCGCAAGTGGCTCCACTCTAGGGAGGACGAATGGCAAGCCATCGCAAACTCTGCTTACTGCCCATGCTGCTTTCGGCCATCCTTCTCCTGGCCGCCTGCAATACCGGACCTTCCGTCAGCGGCGCCTTCGACCGTAATTACAGTGTGACTGGTCCGGTCCGTCTCGAACTGACCAACGCCTCTGGCGATGTGGACATCACTGGCAGCGCCGACGGCAAGGTGCACATCCACGGCGACGTACGCGCTTCGGGATTTGGCTTTGACAACCCGCAAAAACGCCTCGACGATACCGTCGCAAGTCCACCTATCGAGCAAAAAGGCTCCACCATCCGCATCGGAAAAGAATTCTCCAATTTGCGCAACATCTCTATCTCCTACAACATTCAAGTTCCACACGATACCGAGATTAGCGCCAGCGTGGCTTCCGGTGCCCAGGTCATTCGAAATATAACTGGTCCCGTAACCGTGCGCGCCGCCTCTGGTTCTATCCGTCTCGAAAAAATCGAACGCGACGCTCAGCTCACCACTGCCAGCGGGACCATTTCTGCCAGCGATGTCGGAAGCGAACTCCACACTTCTACTGCTTCGGGAGACGTGAACATCTCGAACGTCAGAGGCGACGTGCGCGCTAATGCCGTTTCTGGAGCGATTCACATCGCGAAGCCGGGTGCGCGCGTCGAGGCCACTAACACCAGTGGAGAAGTCGAAATCCAGGGCGCTTCGAATGACGTCAAAGCGCATGCCATCTCTGGACTCGTCTCTGTGCAAGGCAATCCCGGCGCCGACAGCTATTGGGACTTGAAGTCCATTTCAGGCGGAGTGCAATTGCGTATCCCACCCGCCGCGAATTTGCATTTCTCGGCGGAAGCAACCTCCGGCGAAATCCGCGCTGACATTCCCATCGTTGTCGAGGAGCAGGGCAAGCATTCCCTTAGGGCACACATGGGCAGCGGCGGCGGCCGCGTCGAAGTGCATACCGTTTCAGGCCAGATTCGTGTAAGCGGCGCTCAATAGCTCCTGCGTGGCCCGTCGGAATAACACGAAACGAATGGGAATTCTCAGCGTGTGCTAAACACCAAGCGAGGACACTTGCGGATACTGTTCCGCCACTTCGCGCGCGGCCAGGATCGTGTTCACGTGGATCCCAACCGTGTCTTCCATGCGTCGCGCATATCCGCCGGCCAGTGTTGTTGCCACTGGAATTCTTCGCCGCCGCGCCTCTTCGAATACCTGCCGGTCTCGTTGTCTCAATCCTTCTTTTGTCAATGACAATCCGCCGAGCTGGTCTTCGCAGTAGGGATCAGCACCGCCAACGTAGATAAGAATCTCGGGCTTGAATTCGTCTAGCGCCCGCTGCACCGCGGGAATCAGCGCGCCCAAATACTCATCATCATCGGCGCGGTCCGCCATGTTCAAATCGATGCTCGACGGCGGTTTGTGCGCCGGATAATTGTTCTCCTGATGGATGGAAATCGTAAACACCGTGGGGTCGTCTCGAAAGATCGCGGCGGTGCCGTTCCCGTGATGCACGTCGGTGTCAACTACCACAGCCTTCTTGACCGAGCCATCGGCCTGCAGCTTTCGAATTGCTACCGCCACATCATGAATCGCGCAGAAGCCTTCGCCATGCCCCGGATGCGCATGATGAAACCCGCCGCTGAGATTCGCTCCGAACCCGTCGCGAAGCGCTGACTGCCCTGCGAGAATCGTTCCACCCGCGGCAAGCCACACCGCCTCGGCGAGTTCTTTCGAATACGGCACTTCCAGCAGCATCACTTCGCTGGCGGTGAGAGTTCCGGTCTTCAGTTTTCGAACCCAGTCCGCCGTGTGCACGCGCAGCAAATCCTCATCGCTCGCTGGATCTGGGCGCAGAACATCTTCGTGCGTAGCGATGTTTTCCCGGAGAAGCATTTCGTAAATGAGCCGGAATTTCTGCGATGGAAAAACGTGCGGGCCAAGATTCAAATCGTAGCGCTCGTGATACACGAGCTTGAATGGCAGAAGTGTTTTCATTAACAGCACACAAGATTGTGCTTCTTACTTTGAACTGTAAACTGTCAACTGTGAACTGCCCTCAGTTCTCGCGTTCGAGGATGAAGTCCGGAAGAGTGGCGAGGGCGCGGGCATATTCGGAATCGGCGTGGCCGTTGAGGCAGGCCTTCGCGCGCTGCGCGTAATCGTGCGCGAGATTGCGGGCGCGCTCGAGCGCTCCCGATTCATGGACCAGCGAAACGATGGTTTCAGGGAGCACGGAATTAAATTCTTTTTCCGCAAGGACGCGCGCAACCAGCTCGCGCGCATCGCGGTGGCCATTTTCCATGGCGTAGATCAGCGGCAAAGTGACTTTGCCTTCTTTCAAATCGCTCAGCACCGGTTTCCCAAGCTGCTCTGCTGACGCCGTAAAATCCAGCAAATCGTCGACGAGTTGAAACGCTAGTCCCGCATAGCGCCCGTAATCGGCGAGCGCTTGCTCTTCTTTGCCTTCGAGACCACCGAGCACGGCGCCGAGTCGCGCGCAGCCGCTGAACAGGCAAGCGGTTTTGTAAGTGGCCAGTCGGAGCGCGTCTTCTTCGGTCACATCGATGCGGCCGATTTTTGCGAGTTGGATCAGTTCGCCTTCGACCATTTTCCGCGTGAGGTCGATCAGAATATCGAGAATGCGGAAATTGCGTTCTTCCAGGGCCATCTGAAACGATTGCATGTACAGCCAGTCGCCGGTAAGCACGCTGCGATGATTGCCCCACTTTGAATTGGCGGAGGGGCGTCCGCGCCGCGTGTCCGCGCTGTCAATCACGTCGTCGTGAATCAGAGTTGCGCTGTGCAACAGTTCGACGACGGCCGCGAGACGCACGGCGCTGCGATCTTTGCGGCCCGCATAGCTTGCGGAAAGAAGCAGGAGAGCGGGGCGCAAGCGCTTCCCTCCTCCACCCAGCAAATAGGCGGTGATTTCAGAGACCGGCGGAAACGCGGCTTCGCTCTGGCGCGCGAGTTCTTCCTCCACTAAGAGGAGGTCGTCGCGGACGAGATCAAAAATCTCTTTGACCGTGAGCAGCGCGATGGCTTGTCTCCTGCCTAAACTTGTTTTGTGAACCCTGAGGACGTTAGGCCCGCCGGCTGAGCGAGTCCAAAGAATCGCCTGAAATTCCCTGCTGTGGCTGAGGCGACTTCTTCCGGCGACAAGTTTCTCACACTCGCCAGCGTGCGCGCTACTTCCGCAACATAGGCGGGCTCGTTGCGTCTGCCGCGCCAGGGCTGCGGCGCGAGGTACGGAGAATCCGTCTCAATCAAAATCTTCTCGAGCGGCAATTCTTTCGCAACGTCGCGAAGATTCTGCGTTTTCGGATAAGTTGAATTTCCCGCAAAGGAAATCATGAAACCCATTTCGATGCCGCGCCGCGCGTCTTCGAGCGTGCTGGTGAAGCAGTGCAAAATTCCGCCGAGGCCAGTTGGCCGCCAATGTTCTTCGATCATGTTCAAGCAATCGGACCAGGCATCGCGGCAATGGATTATGATCGGCAACTTGGCTTGCTCAGCGAGCGCCATCTGGTCGCGAAAGACGCGGTGCTGGACATCACGCGGAGAATGATCGTAGAAGTAGTCGAGACCAATCTCGCCCCAGGCGATAACTCTTGGATGCCGTGCAAGCCGTGCCAGCTCGACCAGGTGTGCGGGCGTGACTTCCTTCGCTTCGTGCGGATGAATCCCCACGGTGGCGTAAATCCAATCGTGCTGTTCCGCGAAAGGCAGCGCGGCGTCGAGTTTTTCCGGGCCTGAGCCAGTGCCGATGGCAAGCAGCGTGGCCACACCTGCAGCCCGCGCACGTTCAAGCATGGCTTCGCGGTCCTCCGCGAATTGCGGAAAATCAATGTGCGCGTGTGAGTCGATCAGTTCCATTTGTTGAAAGCCCGATAGTGGGGCAACCGTAGGGGCACGATATATCGTGCCCCTACTTCAAGCGAGCGCCGATTTCGACGTCTTCGTCGGGGAAGCCGGCGAGGACCGGGCGGCCTTCGGGGCCAACAGTGGCTGCGATGACCATGCCGTTGGATTCGACGCCGCGAAGTTTGCGCGGCGCGAGATTCACGACCACGGCGACTTTGCGGCCGATCAATTTTTCCGGCTCGTAGAATTGGGCGATGCCGGCGCAAATCTGGCGAATCTCAGTGCCGATATCAACGGTGAGCTTTAGCAATTTGTCTGCGCCGACGATGCGTTCGGCGGTTTTGATCTGCCCGACGCGCATCTCGACTTTGGCAAAGTCCTCGATGCCGATCTTTTCTGCTGCGGCCGGCGCGGCGGCGGCAGCAGCGCCTCCTGCGGCGGGAGCGCTTGCCGGCGCGAGTGCAGTAACGGGCGACGGTTGCTTTTGTTCTTCCTTTTCCATGGATTCCATCCTCTCGATTGCTTCTGTTTTTTCGATGCGCGGGAAAAGCGGTTGGGACTTGCCGAGCTGTGTGCCTGGGAGAAGTTGTCCCCACCCTAAGGTATCCAGCGCAACAGACCCGGGCAGTCCCCGCTGGCCGACCAAGGACCATACTTTGGTCGTGCTGTCCGGCAAAACGGGATGCGTCAAAACGGTGGCGATTCGCAGCACTTCCGCAGTGGTCCACAGAATCGTGGCCCGGCGCTGCTGATCGGCTTCGCTCTCGCCGAGCGACCAGGGATGCTCGGTGGTAAGGTATTTGTCAGTTGCGGCGATGAGTGACCAAATCTCTTCCAACGCGAGCGAGAATCCCAGCTTGTCGTACTGCTCCAAGACTTCTCCGATCGTCTCTTGCGCCTTCGTAGCTAACACCGTGTCCTGCGGTTGAAACGCGGCGGGCTTGGGAATTTTTCCGTCGGAGTTTTTTTCAATCATTGCCGCGGCGCGGCTGGCGAGGTTGCCGAGGCCGTTGGCGAGATCGCTGTTGTAGCGCTGGACGAGCGCATCGTAGCTGAAATTGCCGTCCTGTCCGAAAACGGTTTCGCGCAGCAGATAGTAGCGAAGAGCGTCCATGCCGAGGACGTGCACGATGGGCCGCGGGCGAACGACGTTGCCGAGCGACTTGCTCATTTTGGCGCTGTCCATCAATAGCCAGCCGTGGGCCCAGATTTGCTTCGGTAAAGGAAGGCCGGCGGCCATCAGGAATGCGGGCCAGTAGACAGCATGGAAACGGATAATTTCCTTGCCGACGAGATGGAGATTGGCGGGCCAGAATCCAGTTTTCTCATACTGCGGGCCGCCAACGGCGCTGAGATACGCGGTCAGCGCGTCGAACCAGACGTAAAAAACGTGCGGTTCTTCGCCGGGAACAGGAATGCCCCAGCGAACCGAGGTGCGCGTGATGCTGAGATCGCGGAGGCCGCCTTCAACAAAGCTGAGGACTTCATTGCGGCGAGCCTCAGGTTGAATGAAATCGGGATGCTTGGCGTACCAATCGAGAAGCGGCTTCTGGAATGCAGAGAGCTTGAAATAGAAATTGGCTTCGGTGACGGTTTCCGTGGGACGACCACAATCGGGACAGTTCTCGCCGGGCTTTACGTCGACGTAGGCGTTGTCATAGATGCAGTATTGCCCGGTGTAGTGGCCAGGGTAGACGAAACCATTGTCGCGGAACTGCTTGAAAAGCCATTGCACGGTGTGCGCGTGTTTCAGATCGGTGGTGCGGATAAATTCGTCGCCTTGAACGCCGAGTTCGTCCCACAGGGCGCGCCACTCCGCGGCCATTTTGGCGACGAATTCGGATTCGGGCACGCCGGCTTTTTTGGCGGAGCGCTCGACGTTCACGCCATGTTCGTCGGTGCCGGTGGTCATCACCACGTCGTAGCCGCGCATGCGTTTGTAGCGGCGGATGGCATCGCACACGATGGTCGAGTAGGTGTGGCCGATGTGCGGCAAGCCGTTCGTGTAGTAGATCGGCGTGGTGAGATAGAACTTGGGCTTATTGGCTGGCATGTCTAATTTGTTTTCTCACGCGCTTCGTAGGCGCGGAGAGCATCGCTGATCACGCGCTGGAGAGGGACGTTTTTTTCGACGGCGAGTTTGCGGCAGTCGTCGTATTCGGGCGCGACGTGAAGGATGCGCCCGTTCACGCGGGAAATCTTGATGCGCACATCGCCGAAATTTGTGGCCACGCTTACGAACTCGCGCGGGAGCGTTCGGCGCTGGGCACGGTATGTGCGCGCCCCAAAAGTAGTTGTCTCGGCGAAAACGAGGGACATCAGCGCGTTCGTGTCGTGCGGCTTGCACAAAACCGTGAGAAGTGTGCCCGGGCGATTCTTTTTCATTTGCACTGGCGTGGTGTAAACGTCGAGCGCGCCGACGGCCAAGGCTTTTTCCAGGAAGTAGCCGTAGATTTGCGGGTTCATGTCGTCCAGATTGGCTTCGATGACGGCAATTTCTTCGTCAAAACCAGCAACGGTTTTTTCAGCGGCTTCCCCGATCATGATGCGGACAACGTTGGGCTGGCCTTCGAGATCGGTCGTTCCCGCTCCGTAGCCAATAGCGGTCACGTTCATCGGCGGTTGCGGACCGAACGAATCGCACAAGGTGGCGACGATNNGAGTTCTTTTTGCACGCCGTTGGAGTACGTCGGCTTGCCTTGCAGCAGATTGGCTGTGGCGGGCGCGGGGACGGGCAAAGTTCCGTGTGCCATTTTCACCGTGCCGCCGCCGACGTTCAGAGCGGAGCAGGCGAATTTCTCGATCCCGAGCGCGTGGAAGCCGATGCACGCGCCGACGATGTCCACGATGGCATCAACGGCCCAAACTTCGTGAAAATGAATTTTCTCAAGCGGCACGTCGTGGACGCGGGCTTCGGCCTCGCCGAGTTTGACAAAGATTTCGGCGGCGCGGTGACGAACCACGGGAACGAGCTGCGACTTCTGCAAAATCTCGAGTATGGCGCTGAGTGAGCGATGCTTTTGCTGGTCTTCTGTTTTGACCCTTACGTAGGTGGCAGCCATCCCATTTTTCCAGACTTTTTCGGCGGTCAGGTCCCAGCCAGGGACTTGGAGACCGCGGAGTTCGGCGCGGAGGTGCTCGACGTCGCAGCCGGCGTCCACCAGAGCGCCGAGCGTCATATCGCCGCTAATGCCTGAAAAGCAATCGAAGTAGGCGAGTTTCATGGAATACCGCCGCGCGGGTAGGATTGCCGCCTGAAACGTCTCTCCGCGGGATGCAGACTGATACTATCGGCGGAGGCAGAGTGTGTCAAACGAACGAGGCGGCCTGGGACTAGTGACGGACGACTGACGGTCCGAACCGGAAGCTTGCGGACAGATTGTGCGGGACCACTGTCGGTGTAAAGAATCGGAGGATGCGGTTAACCATAACCGGTACCCCCTCCCCCTGTTTTTCATAAGTGCTGATTCTGAAGAGGTTTAAGTTGTTTAGAATCAACACTTCTAGAAGTGTTGATTCTAAAGGCAGTTGCGGCCGATTTTATCGGACTCATCTCACAACTGTTGATTCTAAGGCTCCTAATACGACCGTGGTTGCATCCCGCAAGTTGTGGAACTTCAGGTTCATCGCCGGAGATGACGCAGAATTACCCATAAAATAGTGTATCAGAAAGCTAAGAAAAGTCAAGTGAAAAATGATGCGAAACTTGAAGCCAAAAAGGGCGACAAAACTTAGCGGACGGTCGAGGTTATGGGGATCGGCGGCAGCATCGAGATATTCACCCCAGGGATTGCGCGGGTGTCTTGTTGTAGCAACGTGAATTTGTCTCACCGATAGAGCTGGACCTTGGCTCCGGCGGGGGTGACAGAATTATGGAGCTAAGACAGATTGCGCAGGTTCTTTGACCGAGTTCGCACGCTTCCCTATACTGACTGGATTCGAGAACTCCACTCTAGCTTACTTGAGGACACGTGTACCAGACACTGACGAAGCGGTTGCGCGAGGCGCTGGCAGGGCACATTCGCGAGAAATATGGCGTGGAGCTGGCGATTGCGCTGGAGCGGCCGCCGAAGATTGAGATGGGAGAGGCGGCTTCGCCGGTGTGTTTTGAATTGGCGAAGAGGCTGAAGCGTGCGCCTCGGCAGATTGCGCAGGAGATTGCGAACGGTCTGGGGACGGTTGAGGGGATTGCGAAAGTTGAAGTGGCAGGTGGCGGCTACTTGAATGCGTATTTTGAGCGGGGAGAGTTTTGGGAAAGTGTTTCGGGGGAAAGAAGTGGCGAGTGGCGAGCGGGGAGTGGCGAGCCGAAGACGGAAAAAGGACAAAGCAGAGAAGGAGAGAAAGCCGGGAGACGTGAAGAAAGGGGCAAGGTGATTGTCGAGCATACGAGCATCAATCCGAACAAGGCGGCGGACATCGGGCATGTACGAAATGCGGTGCTGGGCGACACGATGGTGCGGATCCTGCGGCACGCGGGAAACCGGGTGCAGATTCAAAACTATATTGACAATACGGGCGTGCAAGTGGCGGACGTGGTGATCGGCCTGCTGCACATGGAAAAGGTGACACCGGTTTGGGTGAGGAACCGGGCGGCGGAGCCGAAGTTCGATTACTACTGCTGGGATTTGTACGCGAAGGCAACGAACTTTTTCGCCGCGGACAAGGAGCGCGCCGCCAAGCTGCGCGGAGAGACGCTGAAGTTGATTGAAGAAGACCGCGGTGAAGACGCGGAAGTGGCGCAAGTGGTAGCGGACGCGATCGTCGGATGCCATTTACGAACGATGGCGCGGCTGGATATCGGCTATGAACTGCTGGCGCGGGAGAGCGAAATTCTGCACCTGCATTTTTGGGATGCGGCGTTCGAGATGCTGAAGGAATCGGGGGCGATTCAACTGGCGACGAGCGAGAAGATGGCGGGATGTTGGGTGATGCCGTGGGAGGAAGAGGTAATGGAGGTAAAGGAAGGAAAGGAGGTAAAGGAAAAAAGCCCGGAAGAAGAGGAGGAGAATTCGCAGGACAAGATTATTGTGCGGTCGAATGGGACAGTGACGTACGTTGGGAAGGATATTGCTTACCAGCTCTGGAAATTCGGGCTGCTGGGCAAGGATTTTCATTACCGGAAGTGGCCGAATGCGCCGCAGGGGCAGACGGTTTGGGCCACGACCAGCCGCAAAGGCGATCCGGACGCGCCGCATTTTGGGGAAGCGGCGGCGGCCGTTTACAACGTGATTGATGCGCGGCAGGCGTATCTGCAGAAAGTGGTAGCCGCGGGACTGCGGGCCCTAGGGCATGACAGCGCGGCGGAGCAGTCGATTCATTTGTCGTACGAAATTGTAGCGCTGACGCCGCGATGCGCGGCGGAGATGGGCTACGAGCTTTCTCCGGAAGAGGCCAAGAAGCCGTACGTGGAAGTGAGCGGGCGCAAAGGGTTTGGGGTGAAAGCGGACGACTTGTTGGACAAGCTGGAGGTGGCAACTCTTGCGGAAGTGCAACAGCGGCATGCGGCGATGGGTGAGGGGGAACAGAAATTGACGGCGCTTGCGATCGCGGTGGGGGCGCTACGATTTTTCCTGTTGAAGTTCACGCGCAATGCGATTATCGCGTTTGACTTCAAGGATGCCCTGAGTTTTGAGGGCGAGACGGGGGCGTATTGCCAGTATGCGGTGGTGCGAATTCGCGGGATCCGGAGAAAAGGCAAAGAGGCGGGGGCGACGAACTTGGAGGTAACAAAGGAATCCGCCGAGAAAATGCTTTCGGGGGCTGAAGGAAATTCGCTCTGGGAGCTGTTGGTTTCGGCGGGATCGCTGGAGTATGCGGTCGAGGCGGCGATTGCTACGCAGGAGCCGGCGTTCGTGGCGAAGTATGCGTTTCAGTTGGCGCGGGCGTTCAATAATTTTTATCATAAGCACCATAAGCAGAAGCGCGCGTTTTTGTTGCGGCTGACGGAAGTGGTGGAGGCGGAATTGGTGAGCGAGATGGGATTGCTGGGGATTGAGGCGCCGGAAAAGATGTGAGGTAAATGAAGTTAAGGAAATAAAGGAACTAAAGGATCAAGGCCCGCCCCTACAAGCGGTTACCGAACGTCAATAGGACATCACCAGGTGTACGAGGGTACGGAGGGCGACGCCGGTGGGGCCTTTGGCGAGCCAGGGCTTGGCGTCGTCGTTCCAGGCAGTGCCAGCGATGTCCAGGTGAATCCACGGGGTCTCGCCGGTGAATTCCTTGATGAACATGGCGCCGGTGATGGCGCCTCCGCCTTTGCCGCTGCCGATGTTCTGGATGTCGGCGACGGTGCCCTTGATGAATTCACGGTAATCGTCGTCGATGGGCATCTGCCACATTTTTTCGCCGACGGCTTTTGCGCTAGCGAGGAGCTTGTCCGTGAAGGGCTGGTCGGAACCGAAAACGCCAACGTTGATGTTGGCGAGGGCGACGACGATGGCGCCGGTGAGCGTGGCGGCGTCGACGAGATGCGTGGCGCCGAGTTGCCTGGCGTAGTGAACGCCGTCGGCGAGGATGAGGC
>WNFJ01634021.1_pt3 | contig 26145 bp, 24 predicted proteins | sample 5400461 | NCBI WGS metagenome assembly WNFJ01 (sample SAMN13153349, study PRJNA577476) | soil metagenome | isolation source: 115 cm saprolite on Douglas fir-dominated hillslope | place: USA:California | collected 2013-09-17
GTGAGCAGCGGCTGAACAAGCGGCTCGCGCTCGGGGTGCTCGCGCCGGACGGGATCTCCTCGTCGGCCTACGGCACCGAGGAAATCCTCATCGAGCTGCTCAGGGGCGGCCTCGCCATCACCGCGTTCACGCTCATCCTGCCGATGACCGGCGTCATCCTGTTCGTGATGGCGCTGGTCGTGCTGTCCTACCGCGAGGTCGTCACGGTCTACACCAGGGCCGGCGGATCCTACGTGGTGGCGCGAGACAACTTTGGCCCGCGGGTAGCCCAGATCGCCGCCATCGCGCTGCTCATCGACTACGTCGTGACGGTCGCGGTGCAGGTGGCGGCCGGCACGGCTGCGGTCGCCTCGGCCTGGCCGGCGATCAACCACCCCGACATCATCACGCTGATCTCAATCGGCATCGTGATCTTGATGTGCTACGGCAACCTGCGCGGGATCCGCGAGGCCGGGCGTTCGTTCGCGGTGCCCACTTACCTGTTCTCCGGCTCCGTGCTGCTCATGATCATCACAGGCCTGGTGCGGGAGACGTTCGGCTCGCTGCCGCGAAACCACTACCCGATGACGGGGCAGTACACCGCGCACTCCGGCACCAGCGGCCTGATTGCCTTCGGGATGGTCTTCGTGCTGCTGCGGGCGTTCGCCAACGGCGGCTCGTCGCTGACCGGCATCGAGGCGGTGTCGAACGCCGTGAGCGCGTTCCGCCCGCCAGAGGGCATCAACGCCCGGCGGGTGCTGGTGGCTGAGGGCGTCATCCTGGGCTCTCTGGTGGCCGGGATCTCCTGGCTGGCCCACGTCACGCACGCGGCGCCGTTCGTCTCCGGTGTTCCGACGGTGATCTCGCAGGAGACGAAGATAGTCTTCGGGCTTTCGGTCCCCGGCCAGGCCTTGTACATCCTGGTTCAGGCGGCGACCGCGCTGATCCTCTACACCGGGGGCAACACCAGCTTCAACGGCTTCCCGTTCCTGGCCAGCTTCGTGGCCGAGGATGCGTTCCTGCCGCGCTGGCTGACCAAGCGCGGCCACCGGCTGGTCTTCTCCAACGGGATCGTCGTGCTCGCGGTGCTGTCGTGCGCCCTGCTGGCCGCCGTCGGGGCGAAGGTCAACAACCTGGTGCCGTTCTACGCGATCGGGGTCTTCACCGCCTTCACGATGGCCGGCTTCGGCATGGCCAAATACCACCACCGGGTCCGGGAGCCGGGCTGGCGGCGAAGGCTGGTGATCAATTTCTCGGCGGGCGTCACGTCCCTGGTCGTGGTGCTTATCTTCGTGGTGGTCAAGTTCACCGAGGGCGCGTGGCTGGTGGTGATCCTGTTCGCGGTCGGCGTTCCGGCGCTCATCCGGCTCAACGGCGAGTACCGGATGGAGGCCAGCGTCCTGGAGGGCATCGGCAGCCGGCCCAAGCCGCCCGAGCCGCCGACCTTTGCCCGGCGCACGGTGTTCGTCTTCGTCGACGACCTTGATCTCGCTACCGTGGCCGGGCTGCGGTACGCCCGCAGCCTGCGCCCGACCACGCTGCGCGCGGTGCATTTCGTCATCGACAGCGCCCAGGCCGACACGCTGCGCCGGGACTGGGTGCGCGCGCACACGGGCGTCGTGCTTGACTTCGTGGACTGCGCGGACCGGAGGCTCGCCAGGTGCGCGGCGGAACTGGTCAGCGCCGAGGCCGAGCTTCCGGGCGTCGGCGTCACCGTAATCCTGCCGCGGCGCGGCTACTCCCCGCTGCTCGGCAGGCTGCTGCACGACCGCACGGCGGACCGGATCGCCAGCGCGGTCAGCCGGATACCGCACGCGGCGGCCACGATCGTGCCGTTCGACGTGCGCAGCAGGCTAGAGGAAATACACGACCGCCAGGCCGCTGCGTCCGGGCGCCCGGCGACGCCCGAGCCCGCAAAAGTGGGTAAGCCCACAAAGCCTGCCGAGCGTGCCGAGCCCGAGCGGCGGACCAAGCCCCCGCAGGCAGCCGAGCCGGCGCAGGCGGCACCAGACGACAAGGGCGCGCAGGCGGAGAGGCAGGACGTCGCGGCCGATGCCGGGGCCCTGGCTGCCGCGGAGGTCGCCGTGGCCGGTGGCGCAGCGGCCGGCGCAGGCCCGGCCCACGATGGCGGCCAGTATGACCGGCCGGTTCCTCCGCCGGGCGTTCAGCCGATCGGATCCCTGACCAAGCCCGGCAAGGCCACCGTAGAGGGGCGCGTGTACGCGGTCGAGATCCGCCCGGTCGAGCGCAACACCGTGCTCGCCGCCGAGATAGCCGACTCGACCGGCCATATGACCGCCTTGTTCTACGGACGCTCCCACATCACGGGACTGGACTGCGGTTCCCGGGTCAGGTTCCGCGGCCAGGTCGGCATGCGCGACGGCGGCCCGGTCATGATCAACCCCGCGTATGAGCTGGTGGCCCCCGGCACGGCCGGGCCGCCACCGGAGGCGGGCTCCGCCGGCGAGGATAGCCCGCCGCCCGACTCCCCGCTGCGGCGCCGCGGCGGGCGCCGCAAGGAACCATGACCAGGCATCCAGGCAGGCCAGGCACGACCGGCCCAGGACAAGGGCAGGGCCGTGACCACGGCCACGGCCACGGGACGACGGCCACCGGGCGGCATCGCCAGGCGCTGATGACGGTGCTGGCGCTGAGCGCCGTGATCGCGGTCGCCGAGGTCACCGGCGCCCTGATCACTGGCTCGCTGGTACTGCTGGCCGACGCGGCGCACATGGCCGCCGACGTGTCCGGCATCGGCCTGTCCCTGCTGGCCGCGCATTTCGCCGCCCGGCCGCCCACCGGCCGGCGCACGTTCGGCTACGCGCGGGCGGAGATCCTGGCGGCCATGGCCAATGGCGTGCTGCTGCTGGGCATGGCGGCGTTCATCATCACCGAGGCGATCCGGCGGCTGATGTCCCCGCCCGGGGTCAACTCCGGGCTGCTCATCGTGTTCGGACTGATCGCGCTGGGCGTCAACGCCGTGTCGCTGCTGCTGCTGCGCCGCGGCCAGGCGGAGAGCCTGAACGTTCGGGGCGCCTTCCTGGAGGTGGGCTCGGACGCCCTCGGCGCCGCCGCAGTGATCGTCACCGGCGTGGTGATCGCCACCACCGGATTCGCCCGCGCTGACCCGATCGCCTCGCTCGCGGTCGGCCTCCTGATCCTGCCCAGGACCTGGCAGCTGCTGCGCGAAACGGTGGACGTGCTGCTCGAGGCGAGCCCGCGGGGCATGGACCTGAGCGAGGTCCGGCGCCACATGACCACGCTGAACGGCGTCCGTGACGTGCACGAGCTGCACGCCTGGACGATCACCTCCGGGCTGCCGGTGCTCTCGGCGCACGTCGTGGTGGATCCGGGCGTTATGGATGATGGCCGCTGCGCCACGATGCTGGACCGGCTGCAGGACTGCCTGCGCGGCCACTTCGACGTCGAGCACTCCACCTTCCAGCTCGAGCCTGCCGGGCACGCGGACCACGAGCGCCCGATGCATGACTAAGACCGACGAGACCGCATCGCGGGGCCTGGCTGGTGGCCGACCGGGCGGGGGCGTTGTAACGCCATGGGCAGTCCGGACGCTTCGCAGAGTGAGATGCCCGGGTTCTCCCCTCCCAGCTGGCCTGGCCGCGAGCTGGGCGAGCCGCTGCTGGACGCCCTCCTGGACGGTCGGTCTCTGCCTCCCGACGCCCGGGAGGAGGCGCGCGTCGTCGCGGAGATGCTCGCCGAACTGGCCGGCCCCGCGGAGCCCGGTGAGCTGGCCGGGGAAGCAGGTGCGCGGTTCGGTTTTGCCCGCAGCGCCTCCCCGGCCGGCGTCTCGCCCGCAGCCCGCCGACCGACCCGTCGGCCAGCCCAGCGGCCCGCCCGGCGGCGGCGGTCCTGGCCTTTTCGCAGCGCCAGGCCCGTCGCCGCGCTGATCGCGGCCGCGATCGGGCTCGGCGGTACCGCGGCCGCATACGCCGGCGCGATGCCCGGGCCGATCCAGGACTTCGCCCACTACATGATCGGCGCCCCGCCCGCGCACCGGGCTGACCCGCTGAAGCGGGCGCCCGGCCCGGCCAACCTCGGCCCGCAGGAGGCTCACCCGCTGAAGCCGCCACCCGGCCGGGGCAACCCCGGCCGGCCGGGGGCTCACCCCACTCCGGGATCCGCCGGGCCCGGGAAGGGCCACGGCAAGCCGCTCCCTCCGCAGGCTCACGGCAAGGACCATGCCCCGCCGGTACTGCCAAAGCCGCCGGCCGGGCCAGGCGAAAGGCAAAGCGCACGCGGCGAACCCGCGAGCTCGCTGAGCTGCAACGGTTGCGCCAGGGCGGCCTACTGAGTAGTAATGAAGCGGGGCCGCACCGCCTCATGCCTGCCGAGGAGGCCGCCGTGAGCACCTATGACCACTACACGACCCCGGTCGAGCCCGGAACCTGGGACGTGCCGACGGCCGGAGCCACGCGGTTCAGCTGGGAGTACGACGGCGGCCGGAGCCGCCTGCTCGATCTCTACCAGCGCGGCAAGGACAAGCAGTGGGATGCGGCCAAGCGGATCGACTGGTCGATCCCGGTCGACCCAACGAACGTTATGGAGCAGTCTGAGGAGCTTGTCCCGATCTACGGGTCGGCCCAGTGGGACAAGCTGTCCCAGAAGGAACGGGACGAGCTGGGCCACCACCTGTCCGCCTGGCTGTTCAGCCAGTTCCTGCACGGCGAGCAGGGAGCGCTGACGGTCGCCGCGCGAATCGTGGAGTCGGTGCCCGACATGGACTCGAAGTTCTACGCCGCCACCCAGGCCATGGACGAGGCACGGCACGTCGAGCTGTACGCGAGGTTCATGCGGGAGAAGATCGGCCTGTACTACCCCGTCAACCCCGACCTGGCCAAGCTGCTGGCCGACGCGCTCAGCGACTCCCGCTGGGACATGCCCTACCTCGGCATGCAGGTGCTCATCGAGGGACTGGCGCTGGCCGCGTTCGGCGTGCACCGGGACATGTCCAACAACGCGCTGGTCACGCAGCTGCTCGCGTACGTGATGCAGGACGAGGCACGGCACGTGGCGTTCGGGCGGCTGGCCCTGCGCGACTACTACGCCGAGCTGACCGAGGCCGAGCGCGCCGACCGCGAGGAGTTCATCGTCGAGGGCTGCTACCTGATGCGCAACCGGTTCCGGGCGCAGGAGGTCTGGGAGCGGATGGGCTTCAACGTCGAGGAGTGCCTGGAGTTCACCGAGCACTCCCCCGTGCAGCAGGCGTTCCGGACACTGCTGTTCTCGCGCATCGTGCCGTGCGTGCGAGACATCGGGCTCTGGGGCCCGAAGGTGCGCCGCGCCTACACCGACCTGGGCGTGATCGACGCCGCGCAGAGCGACCTCGAGGCCCTGATGCGCGCCGACGAGGAGATTGCCGAGAAGGTCGACGCGGAAAAGCACGCCGCCGAGATAGCCGTCCGCCAGGCCGAGGTCGAGGAGGCAGTGGCCCAGGGCGCCGCCTGACGCCGATCCCCCACAGCCTGACGCCGACACAGTTTCATGCCCCTGGACCGAAGACCACGGTGGGTTTGGGTCCGGTATCCGTTTGGGGCCAGATATACATCCATGCGGAAGCGACTTCGTGTGGGGCCGTGGCGACTCAGGTTGTCACGCGGTCGGTGATGTCTTGGAGGAAGTCCTTGACTGCTGGGAACGCTAGGTCGGGCCGGTCGCGAAAGACAGCGTGGCGGGCTTGCGGCAGGCGAACCAGTCGAGTGGTGGCGGCAGGAAACTGGCGGGCGAGATCCTCGACGACAGATATCGGGCAGATCGGATCGTCTTCCCCCGCCAGGGTAAGAACCGGGCATTTGACCTCAGGCAGCACACTCCACGCGTCGAAACGGGACGCTTCGGCCCGGAAGTAGTGCAGGTTGACCTCGGTGGTATGAATCGATCTGGCCATCCGCTGCCGGGACTCCTCCACGTAGCCGGGCTTGCTGCTATACAGCGGGTAGCAGACCCGATTGAACTCTTCCGCCGACTGCTCGGTGAGCTCTGCGAAGTCACGCGCGGCCACATCGGCCGCCTCGTCACCGCCGAGCCGGCGGAACATCTCCACGCTGGCGGGGTGGTCGCTACGGCCGCCCGTGGTGTTGGTCAAGATGACACCGCCGGGATGGCCGGGGAACAGCCCGGCGTAGGTGAGGGCGACAAATCCGCCGAAGCTACTGCCGAGCACTACCGGCCTGGTCAGTCCGAGCGAGTCGCAGAGCCGCCGCAGATCATCGGCCCAGGTCGGCAGGTTCCAGAATTCGGCGGTGCTGTGGTCACTGCGGCCATGACCGCGCTGGTCATAGAAGATGATCTGTGCATGATCGGCGAGTGGAGCCAGCGTCGGCTTCAGGTTGATGTGGTCGAGCCCTGGCCCGCCGTGCACCGCCACCAGGGTCGGCCGTTCCGCAACCCGGTCCCCCTCGGGAAGCAGCGACGGGCCTGACGCATCGAACCACAGCCGGATATCACCCAGATCAAGCTGCAACCGGACCTCCACTGGCTAGCCGCCCTGAACTCGATCACGACCTGCTGCCAACGCGACAAGCAACGACCGAGGCTCGGCGCCAGCCGCGGAACCTGGCCCGCATCAGCGGCAGGTGAACAGCCATGGACGTTGTGCCCGATTCTACGGATCAGAAGGCTGGGGGTTCGTGTCCTCTTTGGGGCGGCCGGGATCGGGCATACGATCGCCGGGTGACCAACCTTCCGATGCCGCGCTTCCCTGACGAATTCGCGTGGGGTGTGGCCACCTCCGCGTATCAGATCGAGGGCGCGGTCCAGGAGGACGGCCGCGGCGAGTCCGTCTGGGACGTGTTCTGCCGGAAGCCGGGCGCCATCTCCGGCGGCGACACCGGCGACGTGGCGGCCGATCACTTTCACCGCTGGAATACCGACGTCGGGCTGATGGCCGAGCTCGGGCTGACCGCGTACCGGTTCTCGATCGCCTGGCCGCGGGTGCAGCCGCTCGGGAAGGGCCCGGCCAACGAGCCCGGCGTGGACTTCTACGACCGGCTGACCGACGCGCTGCTCGCCCGCGGCATCACCCCGGTGCCCACCCTGTACCACTGGGACCTGCCGCAGCCGCTCGAGGACCAGGGCGGCTGGCTGGCCCGGGACACCGCGCACCGATTCGCCGAGTACGCAGCCCTGGCCGCGGAACGGCTGGCCGACCGGATCCCCCTGTGGATCACCCTGAACGAGCCCTTCGTGGTCACCGCCTTCGGCTACGCACTCGGCATCCACGCGCCCGGCCAGGCGCTGATGCTCGGCGCTCTGCCGACCGCCCATCACCAGCTGCTCGGGCACGGGCTGGCTGCGTCCGCGCTGCGCTCCGCCGGAGCCAGGCAGGTGGCGATCACCAACAATCACGCTCCGGCCTGGCCCGCTACCGACAGCGCGGCCGACGTCGCGGCGGCGAATGCGTACGACACCCTGCACAACCGGATGTTTGCCGACCCTCCGCTGCTCGGCCGGTACCCGGACCTGTCCGCGTTCGGGGTCGGCCCGGGCGGCCTCGACTGCGTCCGCGACGGGGACCTCGCGGTGATCTCCGCCCCGCTGGACGCGTTCGGCGTGAACTACTACAGCCCCACCAGGCTGTCGGCGCTGCCCGACTCGCCGCTGCCGTTCCGGATGGAGCCGATCCCCGGGTACCCGGTGACCGCGTTCGGCTGGCCGGTGATCCCGGCCGGGCTGACCGAGCTGCTGACCATGCTGAAGGACCGCTACGGAGAGCGGCTGCCGCCGGTCTACGTCACCGAGAACGGCTGCTCGGTGAACGACGAGGTGGCAGCGGACGGTACCGTCGACGACCAGCCACGGATCGGGTACCTGGACGGCCACATCCGGGCCGTGCACGCGGCCATGATCGCCGGCGTGGACGTGCGAGGGTACTTCGTCTGGTCCCTGATGGACAACTTCGAGTGGAGCGAGGGCTACCGCCAGCGGTTCGGGCTCGTGCACGTCGACTTCGAGACCCAGCGCCGCACGCCCAAGGCGTCGTTCGCCTGGTACCGGGACCTGATCGCCGCCCAGCGCGTGTGACCGGCGGCAAGCCGGGCGGTGTTCCATGTGAGGCCTTGGCGCGCAAGATCGACGGCCTGCTCGGCGACAACTTCGCCAGGTTCCTCGGCCTCGGCCCTTAGGTTCGCTGCAGCAGCGACTCAGGACCCGGCGGCGGCGCGGTCTGGTCGATCACGCGGCCGTCGCGCAGGAACACCACCCGGTCGGCCCACGCCGCCAGCTGCGCGTCGTGGGTCACCACCACGCCGGCCACACCCCGCCGGCACGCGGCACGCACCAGGCGCATGACGGCGCCCAGACACAGTGTTCATAGGCTCTAGGCTGCGCCGGTTGAGGGCGGCTGGGCCATCCGGAAGTCCCCTCATTTAACCCTGACCCCGGCCCGGGGCAGGGATGACCTCGGCCAGGCCGTCACGTCAGCGGTGACCGCCGCACCGTCCTGCCGCGGCCAGAACGGCGGCGACGCTGCGGTCAACATCAGCCTCCGTAGTCGCCCAGTTGCTGATGCTGATCCGCATGGCCCGACGTCCGCGCCACGTGGTCGGGCCGCACCAGCAGGTGCCCTCGCGCTGCAGCGCGGCGATCATCTCGTCAGTCGCGGCGGCGCCATCACACGCGGCCACGACCTGGTTGAGCCGCACCTCGTTCAGCACCTCCAGGCCTCCTGCCGCCAGGCCGGACGCGAACCGCCTGGCCAGGACGACATGCCCGCCGACCAGGCGCGACACCCCGTCGCGGCCGAGGGCGGCCAGCACGGCCCACACCTCGGCGCCGCGGGCGCGCTGCGACGACTCAGGCGTGAACTGCATCGGGTCACGCGCGGTGCCGAGGGGCAAGTACGAGGCATCTGCCCGCATCGCGGCCCGCAGCGCCTCGCCGTCCCGCACCAGAGCGATGCCGCAGTCGTAGGTGGTGTTCAGCCATTTGTGAGCGTCGGTCGCCCAGGAGTCGGCGGCGGCGGCGCCCGCGACCTCACTGGCGAGCTCGGGGCAGGCGGCGGCCCACAGCCCGAAGGCGCCATCGACGTGCACCCACGCGCCCTGCGAGTGCGCCCAGTCGATGAGCGGCGCGAACGGGTCGCTGGCTCCGCTGTTGACGTTGCCGGCCTGCAGGCAGACGATCGCCGGGGTGTGGAGGTCCGGCAGCTCGTCCGGCAGGATGCGCCCTTGATCATCGGTGCGCAGCCGCACGGCCCGGCCGCGACCGAGCCCGATCAGGCCCAGTGCCTTGAGAACCGCGGCGTGGACCTCGTCACCGACCACCACCTGGACCGGGGGCGCGCCGACCAGCCCGAGATCGCCAGCGTCCCAGCCCGCCCGCGTCAGCACGGCGTCCCGTCCCGCTGCGAGGCACGCCGCGTTCGCCATCGTCGCTCCGGTGACGAAAGCCCCGGACGCCTCGGCTGGCAGGCCGAGCAGCTGGCAGACCCACCGGATCGCCACCGAGTCGAGCCGGGCCGCCACCGGCGACATGACCGAGAGTGCGGTGTTCTGATCCCACGCGGCGAGTAGCCACGAGGCCGCGACCGCGACCGGCAGCGCGCCCCCGACGACGAAGCCGAAGTAGCGCGGGCCCGCGCTCGCGACCGTCGCCGGCGAGCCCGCGTCGTCAAGCATCGCCAGCACGCGGGACGGCTCTATCCCGGCCACGGGCAACGGGAAGTCCATCTCATCGAGGGCGAGCACTGCCGCAGGCGACGGGGCTACAGCGCGATCGGCGACCAGCCGCAGGTAACGCCGGGCCCTGTCGGCCGCGTCAGCGAGCAGGGCATCGCGTGACTCGTCAAGCTCCCCGGATCCGGCGTGCATGCCAGCGTTCTCCACCACCAGGACGGTAGCGCTGATCACGCTGTCGGGAAAGGTCGGCGAACTGCGACAGCTACCCACCGGCGCACGGCAACCCGGAACGCACGGCCGCAGTTGACGCCTTCGGCACCGCTTGTGGGTGGCTGCATGACTGGCTATGGTGGCGCGGTGCATATGAGCCTCATTGCCGTCGTGGTCAAGGAGTACGACCCCGCCATCGACTTCTTCGTCGGCGCGATGGGCTTTGAGCTCGTGGAGGACTCGCCGTCCTTGACCAGCGACGGACGTCCCAAGCGCTGGGTTGTAGTCCGGCCGCCTGGTGCGGCAACCGGATTGCTGCTGGCCCAGGCTGACGGGGACGACCAGGCTGCGGTCGTCGGGAGACAGGTGGCAGGCCGGGTGGGCTTCTTCCTTGAGGTTGAGGATTTCGATGGCGCGTATCAGCGGATGTCCCGCGCTGGGGTCCAGTTCGTGGGTCCGCCGCGGATAGAGCCGTACGGACGGGTCGCTGTGTTCCTCGACATCGCCGGCAACAGATGGGACCTGCTCGGCCCCACGTGACGGGCGCCCGGCCGCGGCCGGGCCATCCGGAATTCCCCCGATGACCCTGACTCCTGCCGACCCGGCCCGGTGAACTGGCCGCCCGCAGACGTGAGACAGCGTCCTTCACCCGGCAGTGCACCTGATGTCAGGAGGGCCCCGGGTAGAGTGAAAACGGTGGAACCGGACGAACGCACACGACGCGGGTCATCCTTTGGCGCGGTGGCGGGAGCCTACGCCGAGCACCGGCCCGACTACGCGGAGGCCGCGGTTCGCTGGGCGCTCGCCCCCGTCGGCCCGGCGCCACGGGTGCTCGACCTCGGCGCGGGCACCGGCAAGCTCACCGCCATGCTGGTGAGCCTCGGTGCCGACGTGACCGCCGTGGAGCCCGATCCCGCCATGCTGGCCGAGTTCCGCCGCGCCTTGCCCGGCGTGCGCTCCGTTCCCGGCCGAGCCGAAGCCATCCCCCTCCCGGACGCATCCGTCGACGCGGTCCTCGCGGGGCAGGCCATGCACTGGTTCGACCTGGACCTGGCCGCCCCGGAGATCGCCCGCGTCCTCGTCCCGGGAGGCGTGCTCGCCGGCCTGTGGAACGCCGACGACGACCGCGAGGAGTGGGTCGCCGGCTTCGACGCCGCGTCCGGCGGCGCCGCGATGGCCACGGTGAGCCGCTGGCGCACCCGCACGCAGGACGTGCACATGACGCAGCCAGACGCGCCGGCCCTGTTCAGCCCTCCGGAGCGCGCCGAGTTCCCGCACGGCCAGCGTCACACGGCGGACTCCCTGGTCGCCACCGTCGCCACCCACTCGCGGCTGCTGGTCATGCCTGATGACGAACGAGCACGGATCCTGGCCCAGGTCCGCGCCTACCTCACTACGCGCCCTGAAACCGCGGCCGGCGAGTTCACCCTGCCCATGGTCACCGGCGTCCTCCGCACGGTCCGACGGTAGTCGGGCCGCGGATGGTCAGGCGTCGCGGGTGGTCATCCGCCACGCGCCGATCACCGACCAGCCGACGATCCAGCCCACGATGACGGTGATCATCGCCCAGGTGGGCATCGGCGGTATGTTGAGCACTCCGCGCCCGCCGAACAGCACGCGGCCCGGACCGCCGGCGCCGCCCCCCGCCAGGCCCGCGGGCCGAAGCTGGTCCATGGCAATGCCGACGACCAGTCGCTGGCCGTTGATGAAGTACGGGATCACGGTCGCCGCGAGGATCGGGGTCACGATGATCTGGAGCACGATCATCAGCACCGTGGACACGGTGCGCTGGCCGAGGAGGGCGCCGAGACCGAGCCCGACGAGGAATCCGATGCCGACGTCGAGCTCGAGCCACAGCCCGATCTTGACCATCTCGTTGACCGCCGGGTTGAGCTGGCCGTTCTCCTGTGAGATGTAGTCACCGTAAATGGTGGCGATGTCGCGGTCGACCACCCGCCGGATCTGGGCGGTACCCGAGACCGGCACGTTGCTCGGGGGCCGGCCGAACTGCGCGATACGGCCAGGCGGCCCGTTGACGAAAGCCTGGTCATACTGACCTGGGTACTGCAGGATCCAGCTCTTCAGCTGCGCCTGGTCGAGCTGCGCCGGGATGGACACTCCGTTGACGTTGACCGAGGTCGGCTGCGGGGTGCCCGCGTAGCCGGTCACCAGGCACAGCATGGCGAACGCGACGGCGACCAGCGGGAGAATGATCGACAGGCCGGCCGGGATCCGGGCCAGGTAGAGCGCCAGGCGCGAGCGGCCGGTGATCACCAGGTGCCGGAACATCCCGTCAGTCAGGTCGGTCGTCCCCGCCGTGGCCCCGAGGGTCGCGGCGATGATGAACCCGAACGAGGCCATCGGCTGGCACAGGACCTGGAACACCGACGGACTCCCGGCCGGCCCGTAGCCCTTCGGATCGACCGCGTGGAACAGCAGCCGGAGGCCTAGGACCAGGACCGGCAGGCCCACGGTCAGCAGCGCGGTGAACACCATGAGGCCGCGCCGCTTGCGCAGCTCGAGGTGCTTGGTCGCGATCAGGCCCCAGGTGGGAATCCACGACCGGTACCGGCCGGGGACGGCGGCACCATCCGGCCGGGCGCCGCCGGCTTGCGGCCGGCCGGCGTACAGCGACGGGCCTGCGGGTGCGGCCGACGTGTGCTCGGTCACGGCTGCTCTCCAAGGCGGCTGGTTACCGACAAGAACCAGTCCTCCAGGGTGGCGTGAACCTCCTGGAGGCCGTACACCGAGATCCCGCCCTCGACGAGCCACCGGTTGACCTCGGCCACCGTCTCCCGCGATGCGCCGGCCGGAAGCGTCACGGTCAGCACCAGCTCGCCGACGGTGGTCCCTGCGGCCAGCCCGGCCTGCTCGAGCAGGCGGCCCGCCGCCACGGGGTCAGAGCAGTCGAGCCGCACGATGCGGGCGCCCGCGCTGCGGACAAGCTCATCGATCGGGCCCTGGCTCACGACCCGTCCGCGGTCGACGATCGCGACCGCGTCGCAGGTGCGCTCGACCTCGTCCAGCAGGTGCGAGCAGAGCATCACCGTCCGTCCCTCGTCGACCAGCGCGCGGATCATCGCGCGCATCTCGTGCATCCCCGCTGGGTCGAGCCCGTTCATCGGCTCGTCCAGGATCAGCAGCTCGGGGTCGCCGAGCAGGCACGCCGCGACCCCCAGGCGCTGGCGCATGCCCATCGAGTACGAGGCGACCTTGTCGTCGGCACGCCCTGCCAGGCCGACTCTGGCCAGCGATGGCCCGATCCGCCCGTCCGCAGCGCCGCCTCGCGCGGCGGCCAGCAGGCGCAGGTTATCCCGGCCCGTCAGGTGGTGGTGGAAGCGGGGCTCGTCGACGATCGCGCCGACCCGGGCCAGCGCCCTGCTCCGCTCGGCCGGGACCGGGATCCCGAGCAGGGACATCGTGCCGGCGTCGGCCCGCGTCAAGCCGAGCAGGGTGCGGATGAGCGTCGTCTTGCCGGCGCCGTTCGGTCCCAGGTAGCCGAACGCGGACCCGCGCGGGACAAACAGCTCGACGTCGTCGACCGCGACGTTCGCGCCGAACCGCTTGGTCAGGCCGTGGGTCTCGACCGCCCATCCGCCGGCCGATCCCCCGGGCAGGCCGACGGCGCGGGCCGGGCGCGACGCAGCGGTCCCGGCCGGGTGGGCGCGTTCTTCGGGGCCTGTTAGCTCGGGCGACCGTGCGCGCGCCGGCCGGGTCACCGGATGGCACCGGACCGCCAGTCGAGGATAGCCCCTGCCGTTCGGGAAGCCAGGCTGAGTCCTCTCCCTGGCCTCGGCCACGCCGCCGGCGACCGAGGCGCGTCGCACCGTAGCCCACTGCCCCGAGCACCAGGACCGCGAGCAGCGGCAACCCGATCCGGACGCCGTGATGCGGCGAGGCGGCCGCGAGCGCCGCCGGTTCCAGCGAGCCGTGCGATATGTGGGTCCACGAGGCGTTCATCGACAGCAATCGTGAGCGATCGGCGACGAGCTGTCATCGTGCCCGAGGATCACAGGCGCGTCATTCCCGAGAATGACAGGGAGTGAGCCGCACGCGAGCCGCTCGTCACACCCTGGTGACGAGCCCCGACTGGTAGGCGAGGATGACCAGCTGGGTCCGGTCTCGGGCACCGAGCTTGGTCAGGATCCGGCTCACGTGCGTCTTGGCCGTCGGAAGGCTCACGTGCAGCGTCTGGGTGAGCTCAGCGTTCGACAGTCCCCGGGCTACCAGCGACAGCACCTCTCGCTCGCGCTCGGTGAGCTCCGCCAGGCCGGGGGGCGTTCTGGTCGGCAATCGGGCGCGGTCGGTGAAATGCGCGATGAGCCGGCGGGTCACGCTCGGAGCCAGGAGCGCCTCACCGGCGGCGACCGTGCGGATCGCGCTCAGCAGCTCGTCGAGTGGCCTGCTCTTGAGCGCGAAGCCGCTCGCTCCCGCCCGCAGCGCCTCGAAGACGTACTCGTCGAGGTCGAAGGTCGTGAGGATGAGCACCCGAGGGAGCGCCCGGGGGGCGCCTGCGCTCGGGTCCGAGGTGATCTGCCGGGTGGCCTCGATTCCGTCCATCACCGGCATCCGGACATCCATAACGACGACGGCCGGCGCGAGGCTCGCCGCGAGCTCCACCGCCTGCCGGCCGTCGGCCGCCTCGCCGACGACCGCCAGGTCGTCCTCTGCGTCGATCAGCGAGGAGAACGCGGTGCGCAGCAGCGCCTGGTCGTCGACGACAAGGACGCCGGTCGTCACACCGCACCCTCGATCGGGACCTCGGCGAGCACCCGGAAGCCGCCGCCGGCGAGCGGTTCGGCCACGAGCCAGCCGCCGAAGGCGACGATCCGCTCCCGCATCCCGCCGATCCCGTGGCCGGTGCCCGGAATCGCCGGCCGCGCCAGATCGCCGGACGGACGGACGGACGACCCTCCGTCGTCGGCCACCTCGAGGCGCACCTCAGCGGCCGACACCGACAGGTCGACCGTGGCGCGCGCTCCCGGTCACCGCGAGCGTGTGGGCGACGACGTCGTGCAGCTCGCGGGCGATGCGCACCCGCTCCTCCCGGACTTCCTGCCGGGCGCGTTCGGCCTCGGCCGCGCGCTCGCGCTCCGCCTGCTCGGCTAGCCCGGCCACGTAACGCCGGCGTGTCGCCACGCTGTCGCCGATAAACCAGCCCGCCGCCAGCGGCAGGAACCCTTGGACGGCCTCGGCCGGGAGCGGAGCGGCGCTGAGGGTCAGCCCGGCGTACGCGAGCGCCCCGCCGAGGGCCCCCGCCGCGGCCAGCACCGCGCGGATTGACAATCGCCGCGGGACGCCGGCGCCCACCGTGTACCCAGCCAGGCCGAGCACCAGGATCATCAGCAGGGACGCACCGCCCGACGTCATTTGCGCGGCAGCGGCGGCGATGGCCAGCCCGAGGACGGAAAGCGGCCAGCGCTTGCCGAGTGAGATCACCGGGATGCACATCAGGATCGCCAGAACGAGCCTCGGCCCACGCGCATGCATCGGCAGCGTGAGCACCAGTGCGATCGCGGCCAGGCAGGCGACTGCGGTCAGGGCCGCGGCGAGTCCGAGTCGCTGACGCTCGGTGACGGCCGGCATGACCGGCGGTCGCGGCGACCCCGCGACCGAAGAATTTGTCGACACGTAACCGACCGTAGCGACCGCGCCCTGCTACCGCATCACTCTCGAGAATGACCGGTCGCCCAGCGGCCGTCCGAGGCCGTGCGCCTAGTAGGCGAGGGCGGGGGCGGACCGTGGCCAGCCGTCCCCGGTCAGCGCGGCGGCGATGAAGTGGGCCACGTCGGCCCGGGAGATCTTCCCCCCGCCGCGCGGCGGGTAGTACGGGCTGACCCGGTACTGCCCGGTGCGGGGCCCGTTGACGAGCCTGGTCGCCCGTACCAGGGTCCAGTCGAGACCGGACTCCCGGATCACGTCCTCCATCCGGCGCACGTCCGCGAACGGCTTGGCGAAGACCCGCGGCAGGATCTGCCTGACCAGCCAGCTCATGTCCGGGTCCCCGGTGATGAACGCGCCCGCGGCCGACACGCAGATCAGCCGCCGGGCCCCGGTCTGCTGCATCGCGCTGACGATGTTCGACGCCGCCCCGGCCAGCAGCCCGGACGTCTTCGCGCCGCGCGGGCCGAGCGCGGAGATCACGGCGTCGGCGCCGGCGATCACCTCGGCCACCGCGGTCTGGTCGAGCGCGTCGCCGCGGACGACGGTCAGCCCGGCCGCCGGGCTGAGCGCCGCGGCCACCAGCGCATCCGCGCCCCGCGCTTCCCGGCCCGGCGCTTCATGGTCCCGTGCCGCCTGGCCCCGTTCCTCCTGGCGCCGCCCGCCCTGGGCCAGTGCGGCCTGCCGCAGCGCTTCCGGCCTGCGGGCCAGCGCGGTGACCGGGTACCCGGCATCCAGCGCCCAGTTCAGCACGTGGCCGCCGATGCGTCCGGTTCCGCCCAGGATCGCGATTCGCATGTCAGTCTCCTTGCGCCTTGGCTCGCGGAGCTTGCTCCGCGGCGGGGGGTTGAAGGGGGGTCGTCCCCCCTAGGGCAGACTCTGTGACCAGAGTGACCGGGTTCTCGTTATGGATCTTGTTCCCCGGTCGCAGGACGCGCCGATCACGCTCAGCAGCGCGACGGCCGCCGCGGCCGCGCTCACGGGCTGCAGGTCAGACATGGACGATCCCCTCGTCTCCCACCGCGGCCGGGTCGGCCTCAGGCTCGGAGGCGCTGGCCTCGGCGTGACGCCCCGCCCCCGCCGGCAGGGCCAGCATGAGCAGGAAGGCGAGCAGGAACACGCCGACCTGGAACCACAGCGTGCGCTGCACCGAGGCCGCGAAGTCGCGGCGCACCGCGCTGCCGCCGGCTCCCGCGATCACCCGCTTGGCAGCGGCCGGAAGGGCCCGCTCCGCGGTGCCGGGCTGGCAGGACGGCGGCGTCACCGTCGGGTCGGCGGCGACCAGCCGGTCATGCAGGCAGGTGCGGAACTGGGTCTCGATCCGTCCGGCGAACTGCGCCGGGACGCTCGCCGCGGCCAGCCCGGCCCGCAGCTGGGGCGCGGCCGCGGTAGCCGCGGGCCCGGACTGGCTGCCGAGCATCCCGAAGAAGATCACGCCGATCACCGCGATGCCGATCGAGTTGCCCAGCTGCAGGCCGGTGTTAAAGATGCCGGACGCCGAGCCGGCCTCCTGCTTCGGCACCCTGGCCAGCACGATGTCGGCCAGCGGCGCGATCACCGCGCCCAGGCCGAGGCCCGCGGCGACGAGGCCAGGGGCGAGCTCCCAGGTGGTCACGCCGACCCCGTAGTGGTGCACGATCGCGATCAGTCCCGCCATCCCGGCCGCGATGATGAGCGCGCCGGTCATGGTGACCCCGCGCCCGAACCGCGGCGCCAGCCTCGCGGCCGCGCCCGAGGACAGGAGTATGCCGACCGAGAACGGCAGGAACGTCAGCCCGGCGTGCAGCGGCGTGAAGCCCAGCCCGAGCTGCAGGAACAGCGTCAGCACCAGGCCGAACGAGGCGATACCGAGAAAGAACGCGATCGCGATGGCCATCCCGGCGCTGAAACCGCGCTCGCGGAACAGGCCAAGATGCACCAGCGGGGAGCCGTCCCTGCGGGCCTTGACCCGCTCGTAGCCGATGAACACCGCGAGCATCGGGGCGGCGGCCGCCATCGAGACGAACGTCCAGACCGGCCAGCCCAGCTGACGGCCCTCGACCAGGGGGTAGAGCAGGAGCAGCAGTGCGGCGCTGACCAGGCCGACGCCGACCGGGTCCAGCTTCGGCGGGCGCGGTGCCCGCGACTCGCGGACGAGCACCGCGGACGCCGCCACGGCGATGATCCCGACCGGGACGTTGATGAGGAAGATCGGGCGCCAGCCGAGGCCGAGCAGGTTGTGCTGGATGAGCAGCCCGCCGATCAGCGGCCCGCTGACCGTGCCGAGGCCCGCCGTCACCCCGAAGCCGGCCAGCGCCTTGATCCGCTCCCTGGGCGGGAACATGACCTGGATGACGGCCAGCACCTGCGGCACCATGATCGCGCCCATCGCGCCCTGCACGACACGGCAGGCGATCAGCAGGCCCGGCCCCTGCGCGGCCCCGCACAGCGCCGACATGATCGTGAAGCCGGTCACGCCGATCAGGAACAGCCGCTTGCGCCCGAAAGTGTCGCCGAGCCTGCCGCCGGTGATCAGCACCAGCGCGTAGGCCAGGGTGTACCCGGCCAGGGCCCATTGCACGTCGGCGTAGGTGGCGTGCAGGTCCCGCTGGATGGAGGGGATCGCGATGTTGACGATCGAGACATCGAGCAGGTTCATGAACGCGGCCAGCAGCAGGATGATCAGGGTAAGCCAGCGCCGCGGGTCGGCACCCTCGCCCGCGTCCGCGGGAGGTGCCAGGATCTGAGCGTCGGACGTCATGTCGATCTCCGCTCGTGGAGGTATCTAGGACTTCGTTAGGGAAGTTAGCATTCTTGGCCTACTATTGTCTAGGCAGTTTAACTAATAAGGAGCTGAAGCATGTCGGAGGAGGCGCCCAGGCCATCAGGCGGCGCGGGTCAGCAAGGCTGGGACCTGCCGTGGGCCGAGCCGTTCGGCACCGGCCGACCCGAGCGCGCGAAGCTCGCGGAGGAGTTCGGCGCCGGCACGCGCAGGACAGGCTCCCTGTTCCAGCTCCTGGGCCAGGCCGCCGCCGACCGGATCGGCATCAACGCGACGGACCTGAACTGCCTGAACATCCTCAGCTTCAGCGGCGAGACGACGGCCGGCGAGCTGGCCCGGGCCACCGGCCTCACCACGGCGTCGATCACCGGGGTGGCGGACCGGCTGGAGGAGGCCGGCTTCGTGCGCCGGGAGCGTGATCCGCGAGACCGCCGCCGCGTGGTCATCCGCCTGGTGCTCGAGCGGGCGCTCAGCGACGTCGCGCCGGTCTTCCTGCCGATGGTCCGCGACTGGCAGCAGATGGCGGACCGCTACACCGACGACGAGTTGCGGCTGATCGTGGAGTTCTACGGCCGGATGGAGCAGGTTCTCCGGACGCACCTGGCCCGCCTGCGCGGCCCCGCCGAGGCGGGTGCGACAGCCGAGGCAGGCGGGACATCCGTGGTCGGCGGGACGGCCCAGCCAGGCGCACCAGCCGAGCCGGGCAGGAACCCGGATTAGGCGCGGATCTGCTCGCGGACGGCGGCGGTGACCTTCTCGGCGTTGGCGATGATGTCCTCGGCCTTGTCGGTCTCGGCGATCATCTCCAGGCTGGCCTGCTCATCCGTAATGCCGGCGAGGTTGATCTCGACGTTCATCCGGGCCGTGGCCGCCGCGGCGCGGGCCGACTCGGCAGCGGCGCCCACGTCGCTGAGCACGTTGCGGTTACCGATCTCGGCCATCACGCTAGCCAGATCCACCACCATCCCGGCGACGCCGATGACCTTGGCGGGCGGCCAGGCCGCGTCGACCAGGGCCCGGGCGATGGCCTCGGAGCGGACGGCCCGGTCCGCCTCGGTGGATTTAGGCAGCCGGTAGGCGTAGGCCACGGCGGTGAACGCCGCGGCATCGGCCTCGGCGAGGCGGAGCGCGATGTCACGCAGGTCGTCCGCCTCGGCCGTGATCCGGCCGATCGTCACCTGATGCTCGGCGTACTGCTCGCCGTTGCTGTAGCGGGCGACCATGCCGAGCAGGGCCGCGCCCAGGGCGGCGTGCATGGCCGCCGCAGCGCCCCCTCCCGGCGTCGGAACGCGGTCGGCGAGGCGGCCGAGGAAGTCGCCGATCTTCTCATCGTGCATGGGCGCTCGTAGTCCTCCGGATCAGGGCGGTCGGCCGGTCGCGGCACGCGCGAAGATCCTCCCATAGGCCGGCCGGGGCCGAGCGGGTCGGTCAGGCCCCGCCGCCGCAGGACTGGCGCCTGACAGGCGGCGGCGCCTCACAGGCGGGCGCCTCACGGGCGGGCGCCTCACGGGCGGCGCTTCAGGTCGGCGAGGGCCGTGCGGGCCGCCCAGGCGCCGCACATCCCGTGCACCCCGCCGCCGGGCGGAGTGGAGGACGAGCACAGGTACACGCCGGGCAGCGCGGTCCGGTACTGGTTCCAACGGACGACCGGCCGGAACAGCGTCTGCCGCAAGGTCCCCGCCCCGCCGGTGATGTCGCCGCCGACGTAGTTCGGGTTGTGCCGCTCGACCTCGGCGGCCGTCCGGGTGGACCGGGCGATGACCAGGTCGCCGAACCCGGGAGCGAAGCGCTCGATCTGGGCCTCGATCCGGGCGGTCATGTCCACGGTCGAGCCGGCCGGGACGTGGCAGTAGCCCCAGAGCGTGTGCTTCCCGTCCGGCGCGCGCGACGGGTCGACCACGCCGGGCTGGGCCACGAGACAGAACGGGCGCTGCGGATGCCGGCCCGCCGCCACGTCGGCCTCGCTGCGGGCGACCTCGGCGAACGTGCCTCCTAGGTGCAGGGTTCCGGCCTGCCGGGCGACTTCAGCGGCCCAGGGCACCGGCCCGTCCATCGCCCAGTCGACCTTGCAGATGCCCGGCCCGTACCGGAACCTGTCGAGCGCCCGGGCATAACGCGGGGGAAGCCGGTCGCCGGCGAGCCGGGTGAACTGGCGCGGCGTGATGTCCAGCAGGGTGACCCGGGCGGGCGGCAGGTCCGCGAGCCGGCTGACCCACTGGCCGGTGATCACCTGGCCGCCGAGGGCCTCCAGCTCCCCGACGAGGGCCTCGATGAGCCTGGCGCTGCCGCCCTCAACCAGGGGCCAGCCGACCGAGTGCGCGATGATCGTGAACATCAGCCCGTACGCGCCGGTCAGGGCCGCGTCCAGCGGCAGGCAGGCATGAGCGCTGGCGCCGGCGAAGATGGCCCTGGCCTCGTCGGTGGTGAACTTGCGGACCAGCAGGGTGGCGGACTGCAGCCCTTCGAGGCCGAACCGCCCGACGGAGACCGGATGCGCGGGAACGGATCGCAGCGGGCCCAGCAAGGCCGGCAGGATGCGGTCCGCGTGCCGCACCATCGGCTCGAGCAGCCGCCGGTAGGCACCGGAGTCCGCACCGAGACGGCTCGCGGTCTCGAGGACCGAGCCGCCCACCGCCCCCGCCCGGCCGCCATCGAGCGGGTGGGCGAACGCCACCGCGGGCGTCAGCAGCTTGACGCCCCCCGCGGCCAGGTTGATGCCGGTGAAGAACGGCGAGGCGGCGGCGAGCGGATGGACCGCCGAGCAGACGTCGTGCCGGAACCCGGGCAGGGTCAGCTCCTCCGTCCGGCAGCCGCCCCCGGGCGTCCCCGCTCCTTCCAGGACCTGAACGGTGAGACCGGCGCGGGCCAGGGTGAGCGCGGCGGCCAGCCCGTTGGGCCCGGAGCCCACGACGATCGCGTCGGCCCCCCCGGACCTGGCGCTAGCCACCGGGCCACCGCCGTGGCGGGCGGGCGCTACACCGCCGGCTCCTCGTCATTGATCTCAGCTCCCTGCCTCGTAACGTGACGGGCCGGACGTCAAAGTCGGCGCCGCACAGCATCGCCAGCCTCACACACCATTGCCAGCCTCGCACAGCATCGCCAGCCTCACACAGCATCGCCAACCTCGCACAGCATCGCCAACCTCGCACAGCATCGCCAACCTCGCACAGCATCGCCGGCGCGCTGCTGTCGCCAGGGCAGCTTCGCCGGCGCGCTGCTGTCGTTCGCGGCGCGGGCACGTCATAGTCCTAAGCCAGCGCGACCCTGATCACACCCATCGAGCGGTGATGCCAGCGCGGGTCCGTGCCATCCCGCACCCCGGGCGGGCTTCACCTCAGTCAGGGGCTGCCGTAGGACGGACCGGGCGCGGGCGCCGGGGCGAGGCCAGCGAGACGGCACTGAGGGCGCGTGAGCTGCGAGAGCTTGTCGTCGTGGGCGAACGCAGTCTGGCACATGGCCTTGGCGCCCGCGCCGCATTCGTGGAGCAACGCCCCGCCGGTGGAACTCGGGACGGTCACGGTGACACAGCCGTCTCGTGACTGGCCATACCCGCCGGGACGAACCGCCGCCCAGATGCCCAGGCCCGCGGAGACCGCCAGAACCAGGGCACCGACGATGGCGATCCCCCGCTTGTCGCGGCGAGTCAGCGGCTCAGCCGGAGGCTGCTGGGTCTTCCGATACATTACCGTCGGATTCTAGGACGTTCGGCGGGCCTCAGCCGCCGGCCCATCCCGCCGATACCGGCCTACTAGAGATCCCGCGCTTCCCGCATCCAGATCGACGGCCTGCGGGCGCTCCGCTTCGGCGCCGCGACCACCGGCGGCCGGCACACGCTGCTGTTCAGCGTCGGCATCAACGACGAGAAGGACGGCCTCGTCGGCTCGCTACGGCGTCATCCAAGCCGCGCAGCCTCCCGGTAGCTGACGTGGCCAGCCCGGGTGGCGGAGGGATCAAGCGAGAATCCCGAGCTAGCGCTGGCGCACCCCGTCGGCTTCGGTTGGCTCTGCCGGAGGTACGTCCTGGGTGCTATCTCCGTCCGTCGCCACGGCGGCCGAGGCTGGGACCGAGCCGTTGCGGGACGCCGCGGCGGTGGCATTCCTGAGCGTGTCGAGGATGGACAGGCCTTGCCCGACCAGCCCGGCTACTACCTGGCTGACTCCCTCGGTCCCGTTCAGGATGGTCAGGTTCGAGTTCGCAATACCCTGGGCAGCCGCGGCCACCAGCGAGGGCAGGGCCTCGACAATGCGGCTGGCGGCGATGAGCTCCTGGTTGCCGTCGGCGAGCGAGGCGGCCCGTGATCTGTTGGCGTCGGCCTGGGCCGATGCCGTGGTTCGCTCGGCGTAGGCCGCCGCGTCCGCCTGAATCTTCGCCGCCTCGGCTTCCGCCGCCGCCACCGTCGTCCTGCGGTAAGCGTCGCCCTCCGCGGTGAACTTGGCCTGGTCGCGCTCGGCTTCGGCGAGGGTCCGCTGCTTGTAGGCCTCGGCGTCGGCGGGGCGCCGGACCTCAGCCTCCAGGCGCTGCGCCGCCAGGTCGGCCCGGCGCTGGGCCAGCGCGGTCTGCTGTTCGATGACCTCCTGGGACGCGCGGGCCTCGGCCAGCGGTCCGGCTTGCGCGGCGCGGGCTCTGGCCTCCTCGGTCTCCGCGAGGAATCCGGACTGCTTGATTCTCAGGTCCCGCTCGTACTGGGCCTTCATCGCCGCGGCCTGCTGCTCCTGCTCGGCCGCGGCCTGGTCGGCCTGCGCCCGGGCGATGCGGGCCTGGCTGGCCACGGCCGCCGCGTGCGGGGCGGCCAGGTTGCTGATGTACTCGGAGGAGTCCTCGATCTCCTGGATCTCCAGGGCGTCCACGACGATGCCGAGTTTCTCCATCTCGGCGTGACTGCCGTCCTTGACCTCCTGCGCCACGCGGTCCCGTTCCCTGATGATCTGCTCGACCGTAAGCCCGCCGATGATGGACCGGAGGTGCCCGGCGAATACCCGGCCGACCAGGACTTCCATCCGGTCCTGTTCAGACAGGAACCGGCGGGCGGCATTGGCGATCGACACCGAGTCATCTCCGACCTTGAATGCTGCGACGGCCCGGACGTTCAGGCGGATGCCCTGGTTCGTGATGCAGTCCTCCACGATTTCCGCTTCCTGCAAGGCCAGGGAGAGCAGCCGGGCCCTCTGCTTGATCGGTATCACGAAGCTGCCGTGGCCGGTCACGATGCGGAACTGGGTGTCCTGTCGGCGATGCTTCGAGCCCGAGATCAGGAGTGCCTCGTTGGGAGCCGGTATGCGCCAGAACAACATGGGAATCTCCAGGTCTGATCGTTTAGGGGAGCCGCGTGACGAAAACAGAACGCGCGGACATGCACTCGACGACCACGACGCGGCTGTGCCTAGGCACCGGCTCGTCCGACCAGGCCGCGAACGCCTCGGTCCCGCCCCGGACTGAAAGCAGCACCTCGCCCGGCCCACCGGCTGGTATGGAGACGGTCACCCGTCCGATCGATCCGAGAAGATCTTGTGCAGCGTCAGCCAAGGCCGCCAGCCAGCTTTCTCAATCCTGCGTCGCATCGCGACCGCAAGCGCACTCGCCTACCGGTCATTATGACGCTTTCGCGGCACGCGGCCGCAAGGTGTGCGCGTGCCAGTGCCCATCAGGCAAGCTTTGCGCGGATTGAACTGGCATGAAGTTCAGGGTTGGAACGTGACGACGCGGGCGCTGATGGCCAAGGGCTCCCCGGGCGGCCGACGTTCCCACTCGGCCGTCCGGAGCTGGTAGTTCATCCGGATTATGCCGGCACCGCGCTGGGTAGCAAGGTCGGTGGAAGCCGCACGAGGGTGGGGGCCTTCGAGTCAGTAGCAGCGCGGCGCAGCGGGCTGTGGCACGTCAGGCCGATCGACGCCGGGTTCCGCAAGCAGCGGTTCGCCGTCCAGCGCCACGCTGAGGCCAGGCTGCTCAACGGGGGAGACAATGCGCAAGTACGTGACCGAGTTCATCGGCACTCTCGGGCTTGTCTTTACTGTCGGGTGTGCCGTCCTGGGCAAGGCACCCCTGGCCCCGCTGGCGATCGGCGCGGCGCTCATGGTGTTCATCTACGCGGGCGGGCACATTTCCGGCGGGCACTACAACCCGGCGGTGAGCCTGGGTGTCTTCCTGCGCGGCAGGCTCAGGTCCATTGACCTCGGCCTGTACTTGCTGGCGCAGGCCGTGGGAGCAGTTGTCGGGGCGGAAGCGGCCAAGTTCGTGGTGAATCCGCCGCCGTCTGCGGCGCTGAACCTGACTGGGCGAGCGATCGGGGCCGCGCTGTTGGCTGAGTTCCTCTTCACCTTCGCGCTCGTCTTCGTGATGCTGAACGTCGCAACGAGCAAGGATCACCCGGGGAACTCGTTCTACGGGCTCGCGATTGGCTTCACGGTCTTCGTCGGCGCCGCGTCGGTCGGAAAGATCTCCGGCGGAGCTCTCAACCCCGCTGTCGCGCTTGGCGCCTCGGTGATAGGCATGTTCACGTGGTCGAACTTCTGGATCTACCTGGTGGCCGAGTTCGTCGGCGGCGCGATAGCCGCGCTGGCATTCCGCTTCCTGAACCCCGGTGACCTGAAGCCCGTGTAGCCCCTGCCGCCGGAGTTGGCCACGGCGCCGCATCGGCGGCAGACGAAGTGGGGAGGGAAGCGGCGCTTCCTCCCCAGCATGAACGCTGGAGTGTCAGCGCCGCGACCTTGATGAGCCGGTCCCCCGTTTCATCATGTGGGTCCCCCAGATAGATGATCGCATGCCCGGCATCGGGGATGATGCACCGGGTGCCCGGATCCGCGGCGTGTCGCGCGGGACCCTCACGCTGGCGTGCGCGACGTGGCCAGCGCGGCGCGGTCCGGCGACGGGAGGGCGAAGCGGTAGCCCGAGCGCGGCTCGGTGATGAACAGCGGCTCGCCGTCCGCGGACTCGAGCTTCGCGCGGAGCCTGGCCACGTATACCCGTGTGTACTCGGTCTGCGTCTCGTAGCCGGGGCCCCAGACCCGCCGCAGCAGCGTCGCATGCGTCAGCAGAACGCCGGGGCTGGTCGCGAACTGCCGCAGCAGCGCGAACTCGGTCTGGGTGAGATGCACCAGTCGCCCGCCCTTGGTGACCCGCCGCCGCGCGAGGTCGATCTCGACGTCTCCCACCGTGACCACGCTCGGCTCCGGCGGGCCCGCGGGCGCGGCCCTGCTCCGGCGCAGCGTCGCGTTGATCCTGGCCAGCAGTTCGTCGATGCCGAAGGGCTTGGTCATGTAGTCGTCGGCACCCAGGTTGAGCGCGCGGACCTTGTCGGTCTCGGCCCGGCGGGCCGACAGCACGATGATGCCGACCTCGGACAGTTCGCGGATCTCCCGGCACAGCTCGAACCCGTCGGCGTCCGGCAGCATCAGGTCCAGGAGCACGACGTCGGGGACGCGCAGCTCCAGGGTCCGCGCGACGGAGTCGCCGCCCTTCGAGACGATCACGTCGTGCCCGCGGACCGAGAGGTTCGAGCGGACGAGGTCGACGATGTTCTGGTCGTCCTCCACGATCAAGACGACGGTCTTGTCAGTCAACCCGGTACCTCCTGTTCCTCGACGACGCCACGATCTCCGCCTGGCCGAGGTCCAAGCTGACGTCGCGCAGTACCGTCAGTGACCCGAAGCGCTCGGTAATCCTCGTGATCTCGAGTAGCTGCTCCCGCTTCCGGGCGGGTGCCGTCGGCGGACCCAGCCGAGCCACCAGCATCTCCGTCGTTGCCGCAGTGCCCGACGCCGTGGCCGCGACGGCCCGGCCGCAGAGGCATCCGCCATCAGGCCGCGTGCGCCATCAGCCAGCCAGGCGATGACCCGGTCAGGATAGCTGGCCGGCAAACGTTTACGAAACCCCGCGAACGCCGCGGTTAAGCCGGCCCGATCC